>ERZ1673752.469-NODE-469-length-69151-cov-38.110947_pt1 | contig 69151 bp, 48 predicted proteins | sample MGYA00580195_ERZ1673752 | MGnify/ENA primary metagenome ERZ1673752 (study PRJEB41218, sample SAMN15661744) | gut metagenome | host: Homo sapiens | place: Canada: London | collected 2015-08-20/2019-03-30 | study: EMG produced TPA metagenomics assembly of...
TGATGTTCAGCGAGATCCTCTTTGGGATCTACTACAACCTCTCGGTGTGGTACAAGGTGACCGACCGGACCTACTACGGGGCGCTCTTTGCCGTGATCGGACTGGTCGTCACGCTTACAATCATCACGCTGGGCGTCCCGCGCTACGGCTTCATCGCCTGTGCCTGGGCCGCCGTCAGCTGCAATCTCGTCATGCTCCTGCTCTCCTACGTCCTCGGTCAGCGCCACCATCCGATAGCTTACCGGACACGGTCGGATCTCGGGATCCTGGCGCTGGGAGCGCTCTTCTACTTCGGTGGGATGCAGATCCACCCCGAGAGTGTGGGACTCACGCTTGTACTCCGTACGCTCCTCCTGCTGGTCTACATCGGTCTCGCAGGCTACCTCTTTACTCCTGTTTTTGCTCAATTACGTCATCGTAGAAAATGAGTACCCAACCATCCAATCCCACTCCTGAAGAGACCGAGAAGCAAGAGCCTCAAGTCAAGAAAAACGAAGGTCTCGTTGGCTTCCTTAGGGAGTACTTTGATCTCCGTCTCGACAAGGAAAATGAGCTAAAGACCATTGAGTCCATCTCTGCTGACGTCGACTTCAAGGGTCCGAAGATGTGGATCCTGATCTGTGCGATCTTCATCGCGTCGCTGGGACTGAATATGAACTCCACCGCCGTCATCATCGGTGCGATGCTCATCTCCCCGCTCATGGGTCCTATCCTCGGCTTCGGTCTCGGGCTTGGGATCACCGACTTCAAGCTGGTCAAGCGTAGTCTCAAGAACCTCGGCATGATGACCCTCATCGGCATCATCACCGCTACAGTCTACTTCCTCCTCTCGCCGGTGGAGGCCATCACGTCGGAGCTCCTCGCTCGCACGCAGCCCACATTCTACGACGTGCTGATCGCCTCTTTCGGCGGTCTGGCAGGTATTATCGCAGGTGCCAGTAAAAATAAGGGGAATGTGATACCCGGTGTTGCTATCGCCACCGCCCTCATGCCTCCGCTCTGTACGGCCGGATACGGCATCGCAACGATGAACCTCCACTACTTCATCGGAGCCTTCTACCTCTACATCATCAACGCTGTCTTTATCGGGCTTGCCACCTATATCACGGTCCGAGCACTTGATTACCCTCGGGTCACCTATGTTGATAAGAAGCGGGGTCGACTGCTCAATCGCGCCGTTGCCGTCATCGTCATCTGCACACTCCTGCCCAGTATTTACCTGGCGTGGCGGATGGTACAGACCTCGGTCAAGGAGCAGGCGGAGCGAAATTTCATCCGCTCTGAGATCACCGGCGATGACCGCTATGTCCTCTCCTACGACTCCTACAAGCGAGGTGACTCCACCTTTATGACCGTGAACGTACTCGGCTCGGAGATCACTGAGGAGGAGGAGAAAGTGCTGGATGCGAAGCTCGACGGCTATGGTCTCCGCAAGACCGCCCTTACGATCCAGCAAAACTACGACCGGCAAAACGTACAGAGACTCCGCTCCTCAATCCTCAACGACGTCTACAGGGGCGACGGCGGACGTGGCACCGCCGACCTCGTTGCTTATCAGCACTTCCAGATCGACTCCCTCCAGAAGCTGCTCTCCCGGCACGACATCATCGGTGAAGAGTCGCAGCGACTTGCCGTCGACATGAAGGCACTCTTCCCGGAGGTTAGTCAGCTGGAGTTTGGCGACGTGATCACCTACCATCAGGACTCTCTTGAGGTCATCAGTCCGGATACGACTTTCCTTGTCCGGATCTATACGCCCTCAAGCAAGCTCTCCGAGGAGAGAGAGCAGACGATACGCCGCTGGGTGGCCATTCGGATCCCCAAGTCGAGGGTAGACATCCTTACGTCAGCCAAGAAGGAGTAGCGGTATGAATACCCACGGCAAGCTCTTTCGCCTTACCACCTTTGGCGAGTCGCATGGTCCCTGTATCGGAGGGGTCATCGACGGCTGCCCTGCCGGTCTCAGAGTCGACTGCGATGAGGTGGCGCATCAGCTTGCCCGCAGGCGCGGAGGAGCAACCGAGGGATCGACCGCACGGCGGGAGAGTGACCGGGTCGACTTCGTCTCCGGTCTCATGGACGGGGTCACTACCGGCACGCCGCTCGCCTTTCTGATCCCCAATGAGCAGCACCGAAGCTCCGACTACGACCGGCTCAGGGACGTCTATCGCCCCTCCCACGCAGACTATACGTATATCAAGAGGTACGGCATCCGAGACTGGCGGGGTGGAGGCAGGGCATCAGCCCGCGAGACAGCAGTCCGCGTGGTGGGCGGAACCATTGCCCGCCAGATCCTCCGGGAGGAGGTGGGGCTGGAGATCGTCTCCTACACCTCTCGGCTGGGAGGCTTGGGGTTGCCGGGCAGCTACAGGGATGAGGTAGACAGCGCTGAAGTGGAGGCTTCCAAATACGGCTGTCCCGACCCGGCTACAGAGCAGCAGATGGAGGCACTGGTACGTCAGGCTCGTGCCGAGGGCGACTCCCTCGGTGGGGTGGTCTCGACCATAGTGCGAGGCGTGCCGGCCGGGTGGGGAGACCCGCTCTACGATAAGCTCTCTGCCGACCTTGCGTCAGCAATGATGAGTATCAATGCCGCTAAGGGCTTTGAGATCGGGGACGGCTTTGCCCTCTCTGAGATGAGGGGGGGAGAGGCCAATGATCCTTTTGTCACTAATGAGAAGGGCGAAATCCGAACCTCCACCAACCACTCGGGAGGTATCCAGGGCGGCATCTCCAATGGGGAAGTAATCCGCTTCCGCACTGCCTTCAAGCCCATCGCCTCCATTGCTCGCCCTCAGTCTACGGTAGACACCGATGGTCACGCCACCGGTCTCACTATCTCCGGTCGCCACGACTGCTCAGTCTTCCCCCGCGTGTTGCCGATCGTTGATGCCATGACGGCACTGGTCCTCATCGACCACTATCTGCTCCTCCGTGGGGCAGGTCCCTTGTCGTGAGGCTTACGCCTCTGCCCCGTTTCTATGCCCTGAGGTGCGGATCAGCTCCAGCAGCTCCCGGTAGAGTGGGTCATCGATAGAGGTGGCGAGGAGATAGGGAAGATCCTTCCCCTCCTCGAGACGCTCTCTGATGTCTGTCGAGGAGACCTCGTACGTCGGCACATCGTCGATCACATGCGTCCTCGCCGGCATCACGAAGTCCTCCGGCAGGTGGTATCCCGGTCGCGGGTAGACAAGTATGTCCGTCGTCTGTGTCAGCTCATCGCTGTGGTACCACTTGTGGAGCCAGAGCAGGCTGTCGAGACCCATCAGGAGGGTGAAGTGGCTGTCCGGATACTTCGCATGGAGGTACTGCATCGTCCGGAGGGTGTAATTGGGCTGCGGCAGCTCCCACTCATCGAGGCTTAGGCGGATCTTTGGGTGCTCCCGCAGGAGACTCTCCGCCCAGCGCCGCCTGAAGTCATCCGGCAGCAGCAGGTTGTCCTCCTTGAAGGGGTTGCTCGGTGTGAGCGAAAACCACAGCTCATCAAAGCGGTCTCGCATCTGCTCGATGATGTAATTGGCGAGGCAGAGATGACCGATATGCAGGGGACTATAGGAGCCGGGGTAGAAGAGTATCTCGCGCATCCGTCACAGGTCAGCAGTAAGGAAGTCCTCGACGACGCGAGCTGCAGCCTGACACGCCTCCTCGAGGTCGTCATTCACCACGATCGCATCGTACTTTGGAGCAAAGGAGAGCTCCGTCTCGGCCTTGGCGAGTCGGCGCTCAATCACCTCGGGGGCATCCGTTCCCCTCCGCTCCAGACGCTCTCGCAGGCGCTCAATGCTTGGGGGCTGTATGAAGAGCGTCAGCGCTCTGTCGCCATAGATCTTCTTGACATTAAGTCCCCCCTGCACGTCGATGTCGAGGATCACATTCTCCCCCCGAGCAAGCGTCCTGTCCACCTCACTCCGGAGCGTCCCGTAGAAGCATCCGGGATAGACCTCCTCGTACTCCAGGAAGTCCCCTTCCCCGATCCGCTTCCTGAAGTCCTCCTCCGAAAGGAAGTAGTACTCGACGCCATCCCGCTCGCTGCCACGCGGCTTGCGCGAGGTGGCAGAGATGGAGAAGCGGCCACGGAGGCCATACTCACTCATAAGCTTATTGATGATCGTGCTCTTACCCGAGCCGCTGGGGGCGGAGAAAATGATTAGCTTGCCTTGCATGTAGGGGAGTAAAAAGTGATTGATACTATCTATCTCAAGTCAAAGGTACCAACTTTTTGCCGTCTCCCCTTTCTCCCCTATAGTTTCCGGTCACCTACAGGAAAGTCTCAAGACAGCTACCAGCAGGGTCGGTTGTGCAATAGAAAGCTTTTATCTAACTTTGCACCTGTAGGGAAGGGGTCTCCGAGAGCTCGCATCATTGCCCTACCCTCTCTCACGCGCAGATACCAAAGTGGCCAACTGGGGCTGACTGTAAATCAGCTGGTTTTCACCTTCGGTGGTTCGAATCCGCCTCTGCGCACCATTCATTATCACTCTTTACCCTATCGTCACATCCACGTCGCTCACCACCTGACGTGATCTACTGAGTGACCGGCGGATCGATGCTTCTATACCCCGATCGGGGAGTCGCCAAGGGGGTGTGCCTCCATACTTCAGTGAGAGCCCCCGACCATCGCATCCTTATGAGCCGATAGGGACATAAAGATTAATTCCAATCCATTTATATGTACACCATCACTGAGCTCTCCAAGCTAAGCAGAGAAGACCTCAATAAAGTGGCTGCTGATCTTAAGGTAAAAACCAGTCCGGATGCCGAGACACGAGAGATCATCTACGGCATACTCGATGCCCAGGCGGTCCACGTAGCTACCAAGACTAAGGGTCAAACCGACTCGGCCACTCCTCGCCAGAGCAACAATAACAGGCGCACCCGAAGCACAACAAACAATCGCTCCACAGGCAAAGACAAGAAGTCCGAGGAGGGCGACCCCGCCAAGGAGGCGAAGAAGGAGGACAAGCCCGCTACCCAGAAGAAGCGCGGACGCCCTCGGAAAAACCAGGCAGAGAACAAGAAGGAGAGCGAGAGCGCCAAGGATAAGGAGAAAGACAGTCAGCCGAAGAAGGAAGACCCCAAGTCAGCCAATGAGAAGGAGCCCAAGGAAACTCCCACGGAGAAGAAGACGGTCTTTGTGAATAAGAATGCCACAGACACCGTCCTCGACGACCTGATGGGCATGCTCACCCCCAGCCCCCGACCCTCTCAGCAGAGTAGCAAGTCCTCAGAGCCTAAGAAGAGCGAGCCCCGTAGGGAGCCCACTCCGGCTAAGCACGATCAGCCGACTGAGGAGGCATCTAAGGAGCCGGAGAGCAGAGAGGAGCCTATGAAAAGTCAGTCGAGCAACCAGAGTCCGAAGCGCCCCGTCAGCCAAGGATCGTACGACTTCGGTGACGCTCTTACCGCCACCGGAGTGCTTGAGGTACTGCCTGACGGCTACGGCTTCATCCGCTCCGCAGACTATAATTACCTCTCCTCCCCGGACGATGTCTACGTGTCACAGAGCCAGATCAAGAACTATGGTCTCAAGACAGGAGACGTGGTAGAGGCGGTCATCTCCGCCCCGAAGAGCCAAGATAAGTTCTTCCCCATGAAGAAGCTGATCCGCCTCAATGGCTGTGACCCCAAGGCGGTCCGTGACAGGGTCCCCTTCGACCACCTGCTCCCGGTCTTTCCGACAGAGAAATTTAAGCTCGAGGTCCCCAGCTCGGCTCACGTCTACGACCGGACGGCGACCCGCATCTTTGACCTCTTCTCCCCGATCGGTAAGGGTCAGCGCGGTCTGATCGTCGCTCAGCCCAAGACCGGTAAGACGATGCTGCTCAAGGATGTGGCCAATGCCATTGCCTACAACCACCCCGAGGTCTATATGATCGTCCTCCTGATCGATGAGCGACCGGAGGAGGTGACCGATATGCGTCGCAATGTGGATGCAGAGGTGATTGCCTCCACCTTTGACGAGCCGGCAGAGGAGCATGTCAAGATCTCCGAGCTGGTGCTTCAGAAGGCGAAGCGACTAGTAGAGTGCGGACACGATGTAGTGATCCTCCTTGACTCCATCACCCGCCTCGCACGCGCCTACAATACAGTCCAGCCCGCCTCAGGTAAAGTACTCTCCGGCGGTGTCGATGCCAATGCGCTCCAGAAGCCTAAGCGCTTCTTTGGTGCAGCTCGCAATATTGAGCACGGCGGCTCGCTGACGATCCTTGCCACCGCACTGATCGATACGGGATCCAAGATGGATGAGGTGATCTTTGAGGAGTTCAAGGGCACCGGCAATATGGAGCTGCAGCTCGACCGCAAGCTCTCCGACAAGCGCATCTTCCCCTCCATCGATCTCAATGCCTCCGGCACTCGTCGCGACGACCTGCTCCAGAGTGAGGATACGCGCCGCCGTATGTGGATCCTCCGCCGTCAGCTTGCCGACATGAATACTCAGGAGGCGATGGAGTTTGTCCTCAAGCAGATCCGTGGCACGGTGGACAATGTCGAGTTCCTCGCATCGATGAATAGCTAATGGCGATGAGGGTGATCCGTCGGTGCCACCTCTACCTTGTCGGTTTAGTGCTCGCCCTCTCTGTGACAGAGGGGCTGGCTCAGAGCTCGATGGACGTCAAGATGCGCGCCTACGGACTGGTCGAGATCTCCGAGGTGGACTCCACCATCATGGTAGACCTCATGTACTCTCGGAGCGACAACTTCATGCAGGCGGATGTCTACGGAGACTTTGCCACCGCCTATCTGACCCCCGACTTTGCGGCCAAGATTGCGAGAGCCCAGCGGATACTTCGGGAGGAGAGAGGAGACCGCTACTCGATCATCATCTACGATGCAGCTCGCCCCCTCTCAGTCCAGCAGCGGATGTGGGATCTCGTCAAGGACACCCCGAGCAAGGTCTACGTCGCACCGGTCAGTAAGCGGGGTGGCGGACGGCATAATTACGGGGTCGCCGTAGACATGAGCCTCTACGACAGGGAGTCCGGTCAGCCGCTTGACATGGGCAGCCCCGTTGACCACTTCGGCATACGTGCCCACATCAATAATGAGGCGTCTTTAGTCAAGCAAGGACTTATCACGAGAGAGGCGATGAAGAATAGGCAATACCTCTTCCATCTGATGGATCGCGTGGGTCTAAGACCGATCCGAAAGGAGTGGTGGCACTTCCAGGAGAGAAACTCAATCCGCGAGGTGCGGGAGCAAAATCGGCTCTTAGACTTCTGACGACATGAAGGGAAAGCTATACCTCATACCGGTCTCGCTGGGCGAGAGCACTACCTCTCGATACGCACCCGCGCTAAATGTCGAGCTGGTCTCCCGGCTGAGCCACTTCGTGGTGGAGAGTGCCCGGACGGCTCGGCGCTGCATCCGCGCACTCTGCCCGGAGAAAGATCTGGACGACCTACTTCTCCACGAGGTGGATAAGCACAAGGGGTACAGCTACCCGAGAGAGAGGGTAATGACGCTCCTCAGCGAGGGCGTGGACGTGGGATTTATGAGCGAGGCGGGCTGTCCCTGTGTCGCCGACCCCGGGAGCATCGTCGTCGCCGACTGCCACAAGGCCGGCTTTGACGTCGTCCCGCTAGTCGGGCCCTCCTCCATCATCCTGTCGCTGATGGCATCTGGCTTCAGCGGTCAGTCCTTTGCTTTCCACGGCTATCTCCCCTTTGACGGCAAGGAGCGACGCCAGGCCTTAGGCGAGGCTGCCGCTCGGGTCCGTCGGGTCGGTGAGACGCAGATATTCATCGAGGCACCCTACCGAAACGACCGACTGCTGAGGGAGCTGGTGGAGCTCCTGCCGAGCGACCTCTCCCTCTGCATGGCCGTGGACCTCACCACGGACCAAGAGGAGATCCATCGGATGACCATCTCCGAGTGGCGAAAAGCCCTCACAAGAGAATCCAGCTGGCACAAGAGACCGGCAATCTTCCTAATCGGACAATGATATGTTACTGAAATACTACACCAATGGCACCCCCTCGCCCGTGCTGCTGAAGCAACTCTCGCAGTCACTGCAGGCGGACAAGCTGCTGATCATCCCGACCGACACCGCCTACAGCATCTGCTGCAATGCCCTCAGCATCTCTGCCCTCGGGCAGCTCGCCGAGATCAAGGGCGTGGATCCGGAGCAGAGTCACTTCACAATCATGTGTCAGGACCTCTCGCAGGCGAGCGAGTACGCTAAGCTGGACAACGAGATGTTCCGCATGATGAAGCAGAATACCCCCGGACCCTTCACCTTTATCCTCCCCACAAGCAGCGCCCTACCCCGTATCTATAAGGGTCGTAAGGAGGTCGGCATCCGCATCCCCCGCCACGAGCTGGTGCTCTCGCTGATACGCTACAGTGGCGCACCGCTTACCGGCTTCTCCCTCCCGGAACTGCCGCAGCAGCTGGAGGACATCGCCTACGACTTCAATCCCGAGCTGATCAACGAGCTCTGGGGCGACAAGGTGGAGCATGTGGTGGACGGCGGCATCGGCAGTCTGCAGGAGTCGGCGATCATCGACTGCACCACGGAGCCCTACTCCATTGTGCGTGAGGGACCGGAGGAGCTGAAGCTGTAGGACATTAGCGCAAGGTCAACCAGGGGGGGGAGAATAAAATTATTTAGTTTCCCCGCTTGCGCATTAGTGGAAAAATAGTATCTTTGCACTCGAAAAGAAGAAAGGAGGATGATTCTTTGGGAAAAGGGTCTCTCCTGCGAGTAGCAGATAGACTTGGGGGAGCCACGGACAATTAGCGGCTGTGGCGTAATTGGTAGCCGCGCCAGACTTAGGATCTGGTGGAGAAATCCGTAAGGGTTCGAGTCCCTTCAGCCGCACTCGTTTAGGTAAGATTGATGATTAGTTTTCATAGATTGTAAGTTTTGGTTTTTGACGCTCTAAGCTTTTTTGCTTAGGGCGTATTTTTTTGCCCGGTGTGGCAGGGGACTTCACCCGTTTCCCTTCTGTCTATTGTGCGTCTTGCAGAGCATCTGACAGTTGTCGGCTGTCGTCGTGCCACCATATACTCTCTGTAGTTAGTTCCAGGTATAGCGCATCTCATAGCTGTCGAAGGGGTCATCCCCCTCATACCCGAATGCCCGCAGTATCTCCGCCACCTCCTGCTGCTCCCGAGGAGAGAGCGGGAGGTCGCCCCGCTTGAGGCGGTAGAATTGTGTCTTTGAGCTCCGACCGATCATATGACCGGTGCAGGCATCGTAGTTCGTCCGGCTCAGCTCACTCATCGCCCGGGCGAAGCCCCTGGCATACCGCTCCGGCGTATCCGGGCGGTAGAGGGTGCAGGCAGTACCCTCACGGTAGTCGGGGTGGTGCGCATTGATCTGCGGATAGACCCGCGACGACTTCAGCATCTCCGGCGCAACCAGCGCATGCAGGCAGTGTGCACGCAGGGAGCAGCTCTCGGAGGTGCAGACCGGGTAGCCTGTGGGAAGTGTTGTGTTGACTATATCTTGTCTCATGGTATTGGTCGCTTTCTAATTCTTGTCTCCTTTTAATCTTCTTATCTCTTTGTCAAAGTCTGATACATAGTCAAGGTCTTGCCGTTGGCGAAAGACTTCGTACTCTTGCTCAGCCTTTAGCTTAGCCTCCAGGGCGGAGATATGTCCGGCATTGTCTAGTAGCGGTCTACCTGCTATGGTTATAAAGCCATCGAGCAGTGCACTCCACTCCTTCATGGTCATAGGGATCTGCTGCTCTGCACGATCCTCGGCTAAGTCTAAGTAAGCAGAGACCAGGCGATTGATGGCAGACATATGCTTCTGATCGAGGTAGTTCTTTGCGACCGTGACATCAGACATCATCACCTTGCCGTCCGGAGCGCGGCGCCATGTCGTAAGCCCCATGTGGGGAAGCTTAGCATCTGCTCCATTGTAAATGATTTCAGCAACCGTCTGCCCAGAGATTGCCCAGTGTAGCTTGTTTTGCACCGTTGCAAAGAATCGCTTCGTCTCAGGAGCCTCTTTGTCGTAGTCTATGGCAAGTGCATAGATATCAGTAATCTTCTGATAAAACCTACGTTCGCTAGCTCTTATCTCTCGGATATCCTCAAGCAACTCCTTAAAGTAGTCATGCCCAAAGCTCTCGCCTTGCTTCAGTCGCTTCTTGTCTAAGACATAGCCCTTGGTGATGAACTTATTGAGCGTCTTCGTAGCCCAGCGTCTAAATTGTGTTGCTTGGTCTGAATTGACACGATAGCCTACCGCTATGATCGCTTCCAAAGGATAGAGAGAGACCTCACGACTTACTGAGCGAGACCCTTCTTGCTGAACTATCCGAGATTTCCGGATAGTTCCCTCTTCGGACAATTCCCCCGAGAGAAAGATATTGCGCAAGTGATCACTGACAGTACGCACATCCACGTTAAAGAGCTCAGACATACGTTTCTGGGTCAGCCAAAAGGTACCATCCTCATATCGTACCTGCACGCTGACCTCACCAGAGTTACCGGTGTATAGTATTAGTTTGCTATCCATCTATTGTCCCCTCGGAGTTAGCTTATTCGTGAGTAGATACAGCATCATTGATTTCCTCTTTCCTTATCACTTGGCGGGGCGAATGAAAATGCGGAAGTAAAGCCTGCGTCCCTGTACATAAGGACGGTCATACTTCTCGTGTCCGGCTAAGTGCGGAACGGATGAAGGTATTCGGGAAATGTCGTGCCGGGAAGCGGTGTCCCGGCACCTCAAAGGTACCAAAATCATTGGCTCACGGGGAGCCCCGTGGGAGTTTCCTCCCTCGGGACTGCAGTTCCATCCCTACGGCACTGCAGTTTCATCCCTACGGCACTGCAGTTCCATCCCTATGGGACTATAGTTCCATCCCCTCGGGACTGGAGTCCCTCCCACAAGAGACTGCCGGCATGCCCGTCTCCTGCGGTAAATGTGGTAACTTTGCGTCAAAAGAGCAGAGCGCCATGACAGAGAGACGTATCAAATACCATAGACGACCCACCACGGCGGTGCACGTAGGCGACCACCTCATCATCGGAGGGGGGCAGCCGATCGTGATCCAGTCGATGGCCAATGTGGACACTAACGATATCGAGGCGAGCGTAGCTCAGGCGAAGCGCATCGCCGAGGCGGGAGGACGGTTGGTCCGCTTCACGACACAGGGCGTGAGGGAAGCGAGGGCGATAGGTCTGATACACGACCGGCTCCGGGAGTCCGGCAACCGGATCCCGCTGGTCGCCGATGTGCACTTCAATCCCAAGGCCGCCTACGAGGCTGCCAAGCATGTGGAGAAGGTGAGGATCAATCCGGGCAACTTCTACGACCCGGCCCGCGTCTTTGAGCGGGTGGAGTACACCGACGCTGAGTATGCACACGAGCTGGAGGAGCTGCAGAGTAAGTTTGCCGAATTTCTCGACCACTGCCGATCGTACGGCACGGCGATCCGGATCGGGGTCAATCACGGGTCACTCTCCGACCGGATTATGTCTCGCTACGGAGACACGGCGCCGGGTATGGTGGAGAGCTGTATGGAGTTCCTCGAGGTGTGCCGGCGGAAGGGCTTTGATGACGTCGTGATCTCGCTCAAGTCCTCCAATACCGTGCTGATGACGGAGGCGGTACGCCTGCTGGTGAGCGAGATGGAGAGGAGGGACATGCACTACCCGCTCCACCTCGGCGTGACCGAGGCGGGCGATGCCGAGGACGGTCGCGTGAAGAGCGCCGTCGGCATCGGTGCCCTGCTGAGTGAGGGGCTGGGCGACACCATCCGCGTGTCGCTGAGCGAAGCACCGGAGCAGGAGATCAAGCCGGCAAGGATCTTGGTCGAGTGTGTGGAGCAGTCCGCCGAGGCAGAGGCCATTTCACTTGACTCGTCATCCGTCACCCCCCACCCCGTGAGACCATCAAGTACCCCCTTAGTCATCGGGGAGGTCGATACTTACGATAGGGACTGCTGCCCCGATCTGGTAGGCTCCGATCCCTGCTTAATGACGATCACCGACAGGGAGGCACTCCGAGGAGAGATCCCCGACCTACCGGAGGGGGGACACCTGATCGTGAGGCTCACACACCCCGACGCCCCGGCGATGCTGAGAGCGCTGGATGAGGTGATGACCACACCATATATAATAGGCATCTCCGCTGAGGGGCAGGCGGACGAGGCGGCGGTCAGGCTCGGCTATGCTGTGGGAGCAGCCCTTCTGCGTGGTCAGGGAGAGGGGCTCTACGTCTCGGGCCCGCTTCTGAGCGGCAGAGAGGCTGTTCGGCTCGCCTTTGGACTGCTACAGGCAAGCCGAAGGAGGATCTCAAGGACCGAATTCATCTCCTGCCCCGGGTGCGGGCGGACACTCTTTGACCTCCAGGAGACGGTCGCAAGGGTAAAGGCTGCCACCTCGCACCTCAAGGGGCTCAAGATAGGCGTCATGGGCTGTATCGTGAATGGCCCCGGGGAGATGGCGGACGCTGACTACGGCTACGTGGGCTCGACCCCCGGACGGGTCGACCTCTACCACGGCAAGGAGCGAGTGCGGCGCGGGATCCCGCAGGACGAGGCGGTGGATCACCTGGTCGACCTCATCAAGGAGTGCGGCGACTGGAAAGAAAAAGAAGCGTGATGGACGAGGAGGAGCTGGACGAGCGGATGCACGAGGGTCTCTACGAGCGAACCAATAACGGCTTCCCCGCCCGGGGAAGCATCGAGGTGATCGTGGGGTCAATGTTTTCCGGTAAGACGGAGGAGCTGATGCGCCGTCTCCGGAGGGCAGTGATCGCACGCCAGCGGGTACAGGTATTCAAGCCCCTGATCGACACTCGCTACTCACAGGGGGACGTGGTCAGCCACGATCGCAATACGCTCGAGGCTACCGCCGTGGCGCGCCCGGAGACGATCCTTCTCCTGAGCTCGGATGCCCAGGTGGTGGGGATTGATGAGGGGCAGTTCTTTGACACCTCCCTTGTAGACATCTGTCTGCAGATGGCCGACAACGGCATCCGGGTAGTTGTCTCGGGGCTGGACATGGACTACGAGCGGAAGCCCTTTGGCTGCATGCCGCGACTGATGGCGGTCGCCGACCGGGTGCTCAAGGTGCACGCCATCTGCGTCTCCTGTGGTGCCCCGGCCCTCTACTCCTACCGCCTGGCCGCTGACCGGAAGCAGGTGCTCGTGGGGGCAAAGGCGGAGTACGAGCCCCTCTGTCGCAATTGTTATCTCAAGCGTCTCAATCGCCTATGAATACATCCACAAAGACTGACCAAGAGAGAGCAGACCAGCTCACCCCTGACCCGTCGGGAAAGATCACGCTGGTGCCGATCGGCGGGCTGGGAGAGCGGCTACGTGCCGTGGCCTCGACCATTGCCCTGGCGCGGAAGTACTGCCGACCATTAGAGATCATCTGGTTTGAGACCGATGATTTCATGGCTCCGTCCAATCGGCTTTTTACCCTTGACCCTCAGATGAGGAAGGAGGAGATCACGATCAGGGAGGCGAAGTGGGTCGACTGGATCAGCAACCGCTATCCCGACAAGGGGAATGCCTGGCTCTCGGCACCCTACCTGATGGTCTCCTACGACAGCGTGCTGACGGACAGCAAGATCAAGGAGCTGCAGGCGAGTACTCCGGAGCAACTGGAGCTGATATTCCGCCGGAGGCACCACAGGCTCTTCATCGAGACGAGTATGGAGCTGACTCGCGCACGAGATATGTACAGCCCACTACTTCCCAATATCGAGGTGATCAACGTGCGCAACTCCCGCCTCTCCTCGTGGCACAATAACATCGTCGGGATCCACATAGACCGCGACTCCGCCGTATCGATGCAGGACAGCCCGATCGAGCTCTTCATCAAGCGGATGTACGAGGTGGTGGTGGCGGATCCGGGCACCTCCTTCTTCGTCACCACCACCTCGCACGACGAGCGAGAGCGGCTCCAGACCCTCTACAGCTCGAGGATCATCGCACCCTCCTCCATGTCGGACGGCACCTCGGTAGACGGGCTGATCGAGATCTACGGGGACCTGCTCGCACTCTCCCAGAGCACCAAGATCCTCACTACGCCGAATAGCGCCTACAGCGCCGTAGCCGCCACGATGGGACACATACGATCAGAGGCGCTGAGCATCTACTCGTCTCCCACGATCATCACCACCTAACATCACACCATGCTGACTCTAAGTCACGTCGGCGTCTCCTTTGGCGCCACCGTACTCTTCTCAGACATCAATCTACAGGTCAATGCCGGGGAGCGGATAGCGCTCGCCGGGCGCAACGGTGCCGGGAAGACCACCCTTCTCAACATCATCGCCGGGCTTAACGCTCCGACGGAGGGGTCTGTCGCCCTGGCCAAGGGGGCAGAGATCGGTTACCTGCCGCAGTATATGATGCTCAATGATGAGCGAACCGTCCGAGAGGAGGCCCGCAAGGCTTTCTCCAAGGAGCTGGAGCTTAAGGCGACGGTGGACCGGCTGACTGAGGAGGTAGCTACCCGCACCGACTACGACACGGAGGAGTATATGGAGCTGATCCAGCAGCTCGCCAACGCGACGGAGCTGCTCTCTATCTACGACACGTCGCGGATGGAGGCGGAGATCGAGAAGACACTGAAGGGACTGGGCTTTGAGCAGAAGGACTTCGATCGGCCGACACGGGAATTCTCCGGAGGATGGCGCATGAGGATAGAGCTGGCGAAGATCCTGCTCGGGAGACCCGATCTGCTCTTGCTCGACGAGCCGACCAACCACCTCGACATGGAGTCGATCGTCTGGCTGGAGGACTTCCTGACCACCTCACCCGCCGCCGTGATCATGGTCTCGCATGACCGGCGATTTCTCGACAACGCCACCACCCGCACCGTGGAGATCTCGATGGGGAAGGCGTATGACTTTAAGGTCAATTACTCTCACTACGAGGAGCTGCGGGAGGAGCGCTTCGAGCAGCAGAAGAGAGCCTACGAGAATCAGCAGAAGATGATCAAGGAGACCGAGGACTTCATCGAGCGCTTTAGGTACAAGCCGACGAAGTCGACCCAGGTGCAGTCCCGGATCAAGGCGCTGGAGAAGATCGACCCGATAGAGATCGACGAGATCGACCGCAAGACGATCCACTTCCGCTTCCCCATGAGCATCCCCTCCGGCGCCTACCCCCTTATCACCAAGGAGATGAGGGTCACCTACGACGGCAAGAGGTACGTCCTCGACGGCATTGACTTGACGATCGAGCGGGGCGATAAGATTGCTCTCGTTGGGCGAAATGGTTCGGGCAAGACTACCTTCGTGAGGGCTGTGCTGGGAGAGATCCCGAGTGAGGGGTCGATCAAGATCGGTCATCAGGTGATCACCTCCTACTTTGCCCAAAACGAATCCTCTATGCTCGACCCTGAGAAGACGATCCACGACACCATCGACGATGTTGCTGTGGGGGATATCCGCTCACGGATCAACGACATACTGGGAGCCTTTATGTTTGGAGGCGAGACCGCCGACAAGAAGGTGAAGGTGCTGAGTGGTGGTGAGAAGGGGCGTCTCGCGATGATCAAGCTCCTTCTCTCCCCCTCCAACTTCCTCATCCTTGATGAGCCGACCAATCACCTTGACATGGCCTCCAAGGGTGTGCTGAAGGAGGCGATAGCCAATTACGACGGCACGGTGCTGATCGTCAGCCACGACCGCGACTTCCTGGAGGGACTGGTAGACAAGGTGATCGAATTTGAGGACGGGAAGGTCCTCAACCATCTCGGCGGCATGGAGGAGTACCTGCGGAAGCTCCACGACCGCAATACAGAGATCAATCAGTCGACAGCCAAGGAGGTCGAAGGAGAGAAGAAAGTGTCCAAGGGAGGAGGACGCGAAGACTATGAGCAGCAGCGGGAACAGCAGCGACAGATCTCTCGCTTGGAGAAAGCTCTCGCCAAGGCAGAGGAGACGGTCGATCGGCTCGAGACAGAGAAGACTGCCTTAGAGGATCGCCTGACGATACAGGCCACTCCGGACCTGCTCAATCAGTACGAGGAGGTAGACTACAAACTCAAGAAAGCGATGAAGGAGTGGGAGAAGTGCGCTGAGGAGCTTGCCGCCTACAGCGACTGATCAGCAGAGTTTATATAGCGGTGAAATCACCCGCCGCTGCAGCACCTCCAGCTGCAGGTCGCGACCGGGCTGCACTCCGATCTCCAGAAGGGCACTATTCATAGACTCTCTCGCCACAGTCGGGTTGTTATTTTGCCCACTGAGGTGACAGAGGGCGAGGAAGCGTAGGTCGGGGTGGTAGTTTCGCGCCACCGTACAGGCTGCTTCGCGATTGCTGAGGTGCCCATTGCCACCGAGGATCCTTTCCTTAAGCATCATCGGATAGGGACCGGTGCGTAGCATCTCCTCATCGTAGTCGCTCTCGATCACGAGATAATTTGCCCCCCTGATAGCCGCCTCCACCTCCGCAGTCACCTCACCCACATCGGTCATCAGTGTGAAACAGCCACGGGGTCCGGTGATCCGGTACCCGACATTCTGCGTCGCATCGTGTGGCACCTCAAAGGAGGTGATCTCCATGGCTCCCAGCGTGAGCGGCTGCTCCAGCTCCATGAGAGCCAAGTGGTTCATCAGCCCACCATGCAGGTAGGTAGCGTGGTGAAGTGCCTTATAGACCAGCGGGGAAGCATAGACCGGTACGGAGAAGTCCACGGCAAAGGACTCTAATCCACGGATATGATCGGCGTGGTCGTGTGTGACGAAGATGGCTGCGAGCTGCTTGGGATCAATCGCCAGCTCCTTGAAGCTCTTCTTGAGCGTGCGGATCCCAAGCCCCGCATCGATCATAATCATCGTTTCGCCACAGGAGAGGAGGGAGGCATTGCCGCAACTACCACTGCTTAGGCTTCGGAAGTAAAAGGCCTCGGGATCTTCGTTCTGATCAGGAAAGAGGGAGGGTGTAATCATGTGCTATCGCCTTACACGGTCATCTCCCCCCTGAGATCAACGCCCATCAGCCGCTTCACTTCATCAGAGGACTTACCGCTACCCAGCAGATGCATCAGCTTGGCGAGAGCCGCCTCCACGGTCATGTCGTGACCGCTCAGCACACCGGCACTGAGGAGGGTGACCCCGGTCGCATAGCGCTCCATCTTCACCTTTCCCACAAAGCACTGCGAGATATTGACGATGATGATCCCCTGGGATGTGGTCTCCCTGAGGATCTCAAGGAAATGCTTCGATGCCGGGGCATTGCCACTGCCGAAGGTCCTAAAGACCACGGCCTTGAGCCCCGGAGTCTCAAAGGCAGACGCCACCATGCTCTCCGGCAGTCCCGGGAAGAGCGAGAGGACGAGTATATTGGGATCAAGGTCAAGGTGAAGCCGCAGGTCGCCCTCCTTGAAGTCATTCCGCATCAACACCTCCGGATGATAGTGGATGTCAATGCCCGCATGAGCGAGACAGGGATAATTGGGGGAGTCAAAAGCCTTGAACTGATCTGAGCTCACCTTCGTGCATCGGTTTCCTCTCAGCAGTCGGTTGTCGAAGTAGATGCAGACCTCCCTCAGGAGGGGATTTCCCATCGGATCCTTTGCCGCCGCGATCTCGATCGAGGTGAGCAGATTTTCCTTGCCATCCGTCCGCACCTTACCGATAGGCAGCTGCGACCCGGTCAGGAGGACCGGCTTGCAGAGCCCGTCCAGCATAAAGCTGAGCATAGAGGCGGTGTAAGCCATCGTGTCCGTCCCGTGGAGTATCACGAAGCCGCTATACTTATCATAATTCTCCCGGATGGTCAGCGCCATCTCCCGCCAGTGCGTCGGCCCCATCTCGCTGGAGTCGATCACCTGATCAAAGGAGTAGGTATCAATATGGAAGGAGAAGTTATTCACCTCCGGGACATGCTCCTCTATGTAGGCAAAGTCTATCGCCTTCAGCGCACCGGTGACAGGATCCTCGGTCATGCCGATCGTCCCGCCCGTATAGATGAGGAGGACCGCTGTGGAGGGGTCGTAGGGCTTATTATTGGTTGATTTTCTCATGGTGACTATAGAAGTAAAAAAGGTCAAGCGCAAAGATAGCGATATTATCGGCTCGGTGTCACGGTGACCCCCACCTCGATCACCCCGCGGATGACAGAGTCCCTCAGGAGCGGACGGAGACTGAGGGTGTAGAAGCTTGAGGTATCCGGTCGGAAGTCCGACAGGATCGAAAAGGGGTACTCCCTCACGATGTAGCCGGTCGTCCGCAGCCTCGCTGGTATGATGGGCAGCAGCACCTTAGACTCCTCGAAGCGGTGATCCGGTGTCTCCAAGACTACGCCGAGAGGTACCTGGCGCAGGGCAAAGTCGGGCGTCACTCGCACCACTCCCTCTACCAGATAGCGCTCACCGGCAGATACCGGGAAGGTGTAGAAAAGCTCATCCTCGATGGCCCACTCTGCCCCCTCCAGCGACTGATAGTAAGAGTAGTCCGGCAACACCCGCTGCCGGCACGCTTGCAAGAGCAGCACCACCAGCAGTGAGGCGACAAAGAGACCATACCGACCGAGCCACTTCATGGCACCTTTTTCACTACGAAAGAGACTACCTGCGACCCTCACCCCGAGGCTGTCTTGTCCCCTTGGACCGCCCGGACGAGCCACCCTGAGGGCGCCTCCTATTCCGACCATTACGCGACCGCTTAGGTCGTGAGTCGTCTCGGGACTTATCGAAGCGGGAGAGGCTCTCCTCCGACAGTATGTCACTTACCCGACTTAGTCCAGAGAGTTGCTCCTCCTCAGTGTCTGAGACGAGCGATACGGGTTGTATGCCGGCTCGATTTTGGTCGATCACCTCGAGAGCTCGCTCCTTGCTGATCGTAACCACCTCGCGCTGCTTGGACGGGGCATCCCCGGTGGAGATGTAGGAGACCTGCCCCGCGAGGGTGTCCGCCTTGAGGAACGCATAGACACCACGCTGACACTCCAGTCGCACATTCCTCGGTGGCAACGAGCTCTGAGCCTCAGCATAGGTGTCACGCTCATAATTGAGGCAGCACTTCAGCTTGGCACACTGGCCCGCCAGTTTCTGAGGATTGATGGCAATATCCTGCAGGCGGGCCACATTGGTACTCACGGAGTGGAAGCCGGTCATCCACCCCGAGCAACAGAGCTGTCGTCCGCATGGACCGATACCACCGATCCGCCCCGCCTCCTGACGGGCACCGATCTGTCTCATCTCCACACGGATGTGGAAGGCATCTGCCAGCTCTCTGATCAGTTGCCTGAAGTCCACCCTGTGGTCTGCGATGTAGTAGAAGATCGCCTTCTGTCCATCACCCTGATACTCCACGTCCCCGATCTTCATGTCCAGCCCGAGCCGCTTTGCGATCTGGCGGCTGCCGATCATCGTCTCATGCTCCTTCGCCTTGCTCTCCTCGTACTTCTGCAGATCAAGCGGGCGAGCTATGCGATAGATGGTCTTAGGCTGCTCCGGCATCGTGATCCCGAGTTTACGCATCTGAAGATCCACCAGTCTGCCGGTGAGCGATACCCGCCCTATATCGTGACCGGGAGAGGCCTCAACAGCCACCATATCGCCCTTGGTGAGAGGAAGGCGAAGATTATTGAGGAAAAACTCTTTGCGGGTGTTCTTGAATTGTACCTCCACGTACGGGTGGTCGTCCAGGGACTCCGGCACGTCGTAGAAGTAATCGTATGTATCCAACTTCCCACTATTGCCCGCCACCGACGGGCACTTAGTGTGATAGTCACTATCTTGTATCATAAAATATTCAGCTTCGCTATGATAGTCTTGCGACTATACAAAGGTAGCAAAATGAGGGGACAAGGCTTAGCGCAGACCTTTCCGACTAACACTAAGGGAGTCCAGCAGAGTCCCGCCCTCCCGACAAACCGCTACCCTCAGCGTTTCCGGGGTGACGGTCATGATGCCGTAGTACCGCGCCCCGCTCTCAGAGGCGACATGCCGCTCCGGTTCCTGCACCGAGTAGGTCTTGTGTGCCGTACTTAGCCCTATGTAGTGAGGTCCTCCGCCGTCGGGGTCCCGATCGTGGACAAAGATATGGTCGTGCCCTGCCAGCACAAGGTCCACCCCGCATCGGCGAAATAGAGGACCGAGGAGAGTATTATTCAGAGGGTTAAATCGGTTTTTGGTTCCGGAGTAGACCGGATGATGAGCGCAGACCACGAGGAAGGGATGATCCCTCCGCTCCCTCAGCACCCGCTCCAGCCACGGACGCTGAGTGCCGATGGACCAGAAAAGGGAGTTGGAGTCATAGCAGACCACCCGCATATCAGGGTAGTCAATATAGTAGGCGTGCCCCACCCTCTCCTCGGGTCCATTGTCGGGGTAGTCAAAGACATACTCCCACCGATCATCCACATCGTACATCAGGCCCGCCTCATTCTCATGATCTCCGATCACGGTGATCAGAGGGATGCGCGGTGCCACAGAGGCAAAGGCATCGTAGTACCGTCTCCAGTACTGATCATGTGGGCGCTCAATCAGGTCTCCCACCTGGATCCATGCCGCCGCATCGGGGTGCGCCCTATACAAGCTGTCCATCAGTGGTCGCGTATCATCGCCCCAGGTGTCCTGCACATCACCGATAAGCACAAAGGTCTGAAGAGTGTCCGACGGGATGACAAGCGTGTCCCGATAGGCCTCCACCCCTTCGCCTGAGGTGATTGTGTAGGGATACAGCCCCGCCGCCAGGGAGGGGATGGTCACCCTCTGCACGTGCGTCACTCCGCCATGCGTCCTTATCTCATGATGAGAGGGTCCGCCCCCGAAGAGGAGGCTGTCCCCACAGAAGAGACGGAGGCTATCCCCGCTGCGATCCGACCCCGACACCCAAGAGACGACCCGCTCACGCAAGCCATCCTCCCCCGGGGTCAGCTGCACACGCTGCACGCTGTCCGAGAGCACATACTCAGGCTCTACAAGTGGCGTGATCCACTTCGACCAATTGAAGCCCAAAGTCCCGGTCGTGGCGGCTAATAACGATGCGGAGACGATCCGTGTAATCTTGCCCATAGGGTCTCGTTGTTAGGATTATCAGATGTGCAAATGTACCGACACGCCCCCGACTTAACAAGACCGACAGATCAAAACTTGGGCACAAGACTATGGGTGCCTTCTTGTTTCACATTTGCCTAAGTGTCAAAAACGTGGTACCTTCGCACGATATTAGATCGTACTTGTACGCTTACAACCGAAACAATGGCAACATTAGAGAAACTAAGAAGCAAAGCCGGATGCCTTATCGCCGCAGTAGGTCTCGGCATGGTCGCTTTCATCCTGGGAGACTTGGTCACCGGGGGGAGTGCCCTGTGGAGAGACAGTAAGATGACAGCCTTCTCTGTCAACGGCAATAAGGTCCGCATCGAGGACTACCAGCAGCATGTCAATGCTATGAATGAGCAGATGCGCGCTCAGGGACAGTCCCTCAACTCCGACCAGACCGTACAGCTCAATAATCAGATCTTCGGCACCATCGTCTCCAATATGGTGCTCCACGACGAAGCTGACAAGATCGGTCTGAGCATCACTCCTGCAGAGACCTTTGACCTCATCCAGGGTCAAAACATCTCGCCCATCATCCGTCAGCAATTTACGGATCCCAATACAGGAGAGTTCAATAGAGCACAGCTTCTTACGTTCCTTAAGCAACTCAATGCCAAGGAGAATTACAGCCCCGAGCAGCAGTCGCAGATCGACCAGATGCGGAGCATGTGGGCTGAGACAGAGACCCAGGTGAGAGACCTCCGACTCCAGGAGAAGTATCTCGGCCTCCTCTCCAAGGCTATCGTAGCTAATAAGCTTGAGGTGGCTCGTGAGACCGAGTACAATAAGACGGTCCAAAACCTCACCTATGTCGGTCGCCGCACGATCGCTCTGCCGGACTCTGCTGTCACGGTAGCCGATGCGGAGATCAAGGACTACTACAACGCGCACAAGGACTACTTCCGCACCGATGCCGGAGCGCACGTGGACGTCATCTACGCCTCCATCGACCCCTCTGAGGCCGACTACAAGGCCGCCGAGGAGGACATCAGATCCGCTCGTGAGGAGCTGATCGCCGGCAAGGATCCCGCTCTCGTGCTCTCCGACTTCAGCGATGTGCCCTACGCTGACACATACATCACTGCTGAGGACATCAATACCCCCTCTATGCCTACGGAGATGGCCAATTTCATCACCACTGCCGAGACCGGCTCCGTCAGTGAGATCATCCCGCAGGACAAGAATTACCTCGTCGCCAAGATCATCAGCCGCAAGCAGGCACCCGAGTCCCTGCTCGTGAGTCACATCGTACTCCCTCCCGCTGGCACGCCTAATGCCCCCGAGGTGAATGCTGATAGTCTCCTCGCTACACTGAAGGCCGCTCCTGCGACCTTCGCCACTGCTGCCCAGACCTACTCCCTCGACCGCAACTCCTCCGCTCAGGGTGGTCAGATCGGTTGGCTCACCGAGGCTATGGCAACCAATTACATCGGTAAGGACTTTGCTGATGCCATCTACTCCGCCCAGGTGGGTGTCCCCTTCTCCTTTACCTCCAAGTACGGTCGCCACATCATCCTCGTCTCTGAGGCAAAGCCTGTGGTAGATAAGTTTAAGGTCGCCCTTGCCGCCAAGGAGGTAACCCCCTCCACGGAGACGCAGACCCAGATCTACAATAACCTCAGCTCCTTCCTCACCTCAAGCAAGGACAAGGACCTCACTCAGGAGGCTCTCAACGCCGGCTACCAGGTGCTCAAGGATCAGCTAATCTCCTCCTCTCAGCCCTCTATTGCCCCCGGCATCAGCAACAGCCGTGACATCGTCACCTGGACCATGCAGAATAAGGAGGGTACGATCTCCCCGATCAAGGAGGCTGACGAGAAGTACATCGTCACCCGTGTTGGCAAGAAGTTTAGCGAGGGCTTTATGCCCATCGAAGTGGTGAAGGATCAGATCTCTGCACTCCTCGCCAATCAGAAGAAGGCAGACCTCCTTTACGACCAGATGATGAGCGCAGACCACTCCTCACTTGAGGCATACGCAAGTGCCATCGGCTCATCGATCGACTCGCTCAGCTTCGTCAAGTACAGCACCACCAGACTGGAGGGTCTCAGTGTAGAGCCCGGCATCAACGCTGCTGCTGCCGTTGCTCCACTGAATACCGCCACCCCCGTAAAGGGTCTCAATGGCGTCTACCTCGTCAACGTCCTCTCCCGTGAGGCTGATGCACAGGCGAGCGATGCCACGACGATCAAGACCTCACTCGAGCGCTCACTGCAGGGTATGATCCGCGCAACTGCACTCCAGACGGTCATCTCCAAGGCTAAGATCTCTGACAATAGGTACAACTTCTTCTAAGCCTTAGACTAAGTCAATTATCAAGAGGAGCGACCCCCCTGTAAAGGGAGGTCGCTCTTCTTAATCGCTATCTGTCGGAGAGAGGTGGTCAAGGTATGACAAAGCCACACCGGGAGGGCGATCCCGGCGTGGCTTCAAGGGGTGACTGAGTTGGGATTCGAACCCAAGACCCACAGCTTAGAAGGCTGTTGCTCTATCCAACTGAGCTACTCAGCCAGAGAGTGACCTCGCCACTCATTGACCGTGCAAAGGTACGACATTTAGCTCAAAAGTCTAAGCCCACTGTCTGAATATTCAGGGGTGACGCATTTGAGCATTAGGTTAATCCAGTACCGAAGTGAGCTCATACGTGAGGCACCCGAAGGGTGCTCGCTCCATAGGCATCGGTCACCCGCGAAGCGGTGACCGATGTGCCAATACCCGCCTTGATCCCCTCGACCCCTTGCGGGTCGCCGAGCAGAAATCCCCTTTCCCAGCGCCCCCTCTGGGCGTTGCATTCCCCGGGCAAGCTTGATAGTGCGACACCCTGCCGGGGTCGAGGGATTGCTTGCGACACCTAGTCCACGGGTCTTCGGGGCTACGCCCCTCGACCTCGTGGCTAGGGGACGGGCACCCGCAAGGGGTGCTTCATTCCCCACTCTTCACAATAAAACGAATCGTTTCTGTACCACTCAGCTGCGTCGCGCCCTCATGCTTTAGGACAAGCCGGGGAGGTCGGAAAATCCCCCCATCTCTCCGGGGTAATTCTTTTACCGATATTAGTGAATTCTAATACCGATATTAGTGACGACTAATACCGATAAAAGAATTCCCTAATATCGGTATTAGACCAAGGGGTGTCCCCTGAGGCAGTTACACTGCTTGCAATCTGCGCAAAAAAAGAGAGCACCTCGGGCTGACCGAAGTGCTCTCGTGCAACGGAGAGTTGGAGTACGGGGATTCGAACCTCGACAGACAGAACCAAAACCTGTAGTGCTACCATTACACCATACTCCAGTCTGATATTGGCGCAAAGGTACTGAAAAAGGGGCAAGGGGGCAAGGATCGGATCTTGGCACGTGGGCAATTTTTTGCTACCTTTGCGGTGTCTACGGATGTTTTCATCCACCGGTTCGCTAGCTCAGTTGGTAGAGCACAACACTTTTAATGTTGGGGTCTCGGGTTCGAGCCCCGAGCGAGCCACCGGTAAGGAGAGAGCTGACTTGTCGTCAGCTCTCTCCTTTTTTCTATTCCAGATAGCCCGACCACCTAGTCGAATTAATTTCATCCTCAGAGCTGTCATTACTCAAAAATGTCAGTTAATAGAGCTATATTTGCTATCCGAGGACTTTGGGAAAAAGGTCTGTCGGGAGAGAATTGAGTACCACCTTAACATTCAACCTTATGAAGTCAAAGATATTAGGCCTCGCCATGAGCACCCTCCTCAGCATCGGAGCAGGCGCACAGACCTTCATGGAGTGGCAGGATCCGGCTGTCAATGAGATCAATCGCCTGCCGATGAGGGCACGCTTCTTCCCCTATGCCTCGGAGCAGGAGGCGAGGGTGGATGACCCACTACGCTCCAGTCGCACCCTGTCGCTCGAGGGAGAGTGGAAGTTTGCCGCCACAAGAGATGTCAAGGGATACCCCACAGACTTTATGAGGCCGGGCTTTGACGACAGCGCCTGGGGGACGATGTCCATCCCGGGACTGTGGGAGAAAAACGGCGTCTGCGACCCGATGTACCTCAATGTCGGCTACCCCTGGCGCGGACACTTCAAGAATCAACCTCTCGCCAAGGAACCGGTGCCCTACAAGGACAATATCGTCGGCTCGTACCGTCGCGAGATAGTCGTGCCGGCTGACTGGAGTGGCGAGGACATCACACTCTACATCGGGGCGGTCAGCTCCTGCGCCTATGTCTGGGTCAATGGCGACTTCGTGGGCTACACGGAGGATGGGAGACTGGAGGCGGAGTTTGACGTCACCCCATTCATCAAGCCGGGTGAGACGAATACGATCGCCTTCCGCGTCTTCCGCTGGTGCGACGGCACCTACCTCGAGGATCAGGATATGTTTCGTCACACGGGATTTCACCGCGACGTCTACCTCTATGCCCGTCCCAAGTCCCACCTGGCAGATATCACGATCACACAGGACCTGATCAATGACTACAAGGACGGACTGCTCGCTCTCCGACTCAAGTCGGTAGGCTCTCCCAGGTACGAGCTCTCTCTCACTGACGCACTCGGGCAGAGGGTCTGGGAGCGCTCGTTGCCGGGCTTCAGCGTCAATACGATCCGGGCCATCATCCCCGGCGTCGCTGTCTGGACCGCCGAGACCCCCAACCTCTACAAGCTTGAGATCAAGAGCTTCGTCGACGGGCAGCTCTCCGAGGTGTCCCGCTTTGACATCGGCTTCCGCAACATCAAGATCGAGGATACTCTGCTCAAGGTCAATGGCAAGCCGGTCCTCATCAAGGGTGCCAACCGCCACGACACCGACCCCAATACCGGATGCATCGTGTCGCGCGAGCGTATGCTGGAGGACGTAAAGCTGGCAAAGCAATTCAATATGAATGCCATCCGCACCTGCCACTATCCCAATGATCCCTACTTCTACAAGCTCTGCGACGTGTATGGGCTCTACGTCTGTGCCGAGGCCAACCTGGAGTCCCACGGCATGGGCTACGGAGCGGAGTCTCTCGCCAAGCAGCCGGAGTGGGTGGTCCCGCACGTGGAGCGGAACGTCCGTCACGTTGCCTCGAGAGGCATCCACCCCTCGATCATCATGTGGTCAATGGCCAATGAGGCCGGAGATGGGCAAAACTTCACCGTCGCCCGATCGGCAATCAAGAAGCTCGACACCACCCGACCGATCATACTTGAGCGTGCAATAGATGGTCCCAATACCGACATCTATGGGAATATGTACCGCCGGCCGAGTGAGCTCGTGGCATATGCGCAGAGCCATCCCTCCAAGCCCTACATACTTGTGGAGTATGCTCACGCCATGGGGAATAGCCAGGGCTGCATGACCGACTATATGGATCTCTTCCATACCTACCCGGTCCTGCAGGGGGGCTTTATCTGGGACTTTGTCGACCAAGCGCAGTATATGCAGAAGCCGGATGGCACCACCGTCAGAGGCTATGGCGGCGACTGGAACGACTACGACCCGAGCGACAATAACTTCTGCGACAACGGACTCTTCGACTGCACCCGCATGCCTAAGCCCAATGCAGTGGAGGCAAAGTACGCCTACCAGCCGGTCCTCACCACCATGGAGGGAGGCCTCTCGCTTGGGCGTGTCACTCTCCTGATCAAGAATGACAATGACTTCCGCCCGCTTGACTACCTGTCCCTCAATTACGCCATCACTGTAGACGGGCAGGAGGTGCAGTCCCGCTCTATGGCCTGCCCTGCCGTCAGGCCCGGGGAGACAGAGCGACTGGAGATCGAGCTCCCCTCCATCGATGCCACCGGCAAGGATGTCTTCCTCAATGTCGAGTATCGCACACTGGAGGATCAGCCGCTCATCCCAGCAGACCATCTTGTGGCACGCAATCAGCTCACGCTTGCCGAGCATACCGAGCGGATGCTCCCACTCGGTCAGTATGGCTATGTGACTATGGAGGACAGCTCGGATCAGACGATCCACTTCTTGGTCAATCACGACTGCGTTGTCACCTTTGATAAGAAGAGCGGCTTCCTCACCGGCTACAGCATGGGAGACAGTGAGTATGTGGCAGATGGGTCCGCCCTGAAGCCATCCTTTTACCGCGCCCCCACGGACAATGACGAGGGCGCCGGTCTCCAGCGGAAGTGGCAGGCATGGAGGGATCCGGAGATGAAACTTACCGCAATCAGTGCTGAGGTGCTGAGCGGTCGTGGCCACGTGGTGACGAAGTACGACCTGCCGGGCGTGCAGTGCGACCTGACGATGGAGTACACGATCGATGTGGACGGAAAGGTCTACGTCTCTCAGAAGCTTGATCCTCGCAGCAGCGACAAGGATATGCCGGAGCTCTTCCGCTTCGGTCTACAGATGGAGATGCCTGTCGCCTACAGCCAGATCCACTACTACGGCAGAGGTCCTATCGAGACCTACCCCGATCGTAAGGCCAATGCCTTCATTGGCTGGTACGACCTCGCCGTCAGCGATGCCTACTTCTCCTACGACAGACCTCAGGAGAGCGGTCTCCACAGCAATCTCCGCTACTGGTCTGTCATCAATGAGCGGGGCGAGGGGCTGGGCTTCGTGTCGGGCAAGGACTTCTACGCCTCCGCCCTACCCTACAGCACCACGCAGCTGGAGGACTTCCCCAATAAGGCACAGCGCCACTCCGAGCAGCTGATCCCGAGTAAGGATCGGGTTTTCCTCCATATTGATGCAGAGCATCTTGGGCTCGGGGGCGTCGACTCCTGGGGATCCATCCCTCCGGAGCGGTGGCGCCTGCCCTACGGTAGCTATAGTCAGGAGATCTGCCTCTTCCCCGTGGCAAGGCGCTGACCGGCTATACTTACGAGGAGCCTCTTCCGCTTTGGAGGGGGCTCCTCTTTTTTTATACTAAAAATAGTGTATGCAGAGGGGTTTGGGTACCTTTGCCGAGCATTCATCCATCATATAGGATACTATGAGCGAAAAGATATACTACGGCATGACCGAAGAGGAGGTGGCGAAGGATCTTGACACCTCGACAGAGCAGGGCCTCTCACAAGAGGAGGTGCAGCGGAGACTGGAGAAGTACGGACACAATAAGCTGAGAGAGAAGAAGCGGACCCCGATATGGAAGATCTTCCTGAGTCAATTCAAGGACACACTCGTACTCGTCCTGATCCTCGCAGCCATCGTCACGGCTGTGATCGCCATTGTCGACAAGACGAATAACTTCACCGACAGCTTCATCATCCTCGCCATCCTGATCGTCAATGCGGTCATCGGCACGATCCAGGAGCACAAGGCGATGGTCTCCCTCGACTCGCTCAATCGCATGAGTGCCCCTCACAGCAAGGTGATCCGCGGGGGCAACATCACCGAGATAAGCTCTGAGGAGATCGTCCCGGGAGACGTGGTGGTGCTCGACGTGGGCGACATCGTACCCGCCGACATACGGCTGACCGACTGCGTCAATCTCAAGATCCAGGAGGCGGCTCTCACCGGGGAGTCGGTCTCCAGCGACAAGAGCTCTGACCCGCTGCAGGCTGACCCCGACTTGCCCATTGGTGACCGCTCCAATATCGCCTTCTCCACCGGTCTCGTCACCTATGGTCGCGGCAAGGGTATCGTCGTGGCGACCGGTATGGAGACCGAGGTAGGACACATCGCCGAGATGCTCTCCGAGACTGAGCAGCAGGAGATGCCACTCCAGAAGCGGCTCAACCAGCTCGGCAAGGTCCTCGGCTTCCTCGCCCTCGGCATCTGCGTGCTGATCTTTATCCTCGGTGTCCTCTACGGTCAGCACATCCTCGATATGCTCCTCATGGCTGTCTCCCTCGGTGTGGCTGCCATCCCGGAGGGGCTGCAGGTGGTGGCGACGCTTGTCCTCGCCATGGGCGTACAGCGACTCGTGAAGCACAATGCGATTGTCCGTACCCTGCCCTCCGTCGAGACTCTCGGTAGCACTTCCATCATCTGCTCCGACAAGACCGGCACCCTGACGCAGAATAAGATGACCATCACCCACGCCTGGCTACCCGGTGACGAGTTGATCGCCATAGACGAGGTAGCGGAGTTGCCGGAGGCGACTGAGGAGAGCCTCAGTATGCTCCTTGAGGTGGGATCGCTCGCCAACGAGGCACACCAGTCTGATGACCCCGATGCGGAGAGCCCTTACAGCGGTGACCCGACCGAGATTGCCTTCCTCGAGCTCGCCAATCATCGGGACGGGATGAGCAAAAACGATCTCGAGGCGAAGCACCCGCGCCGCGCCGAGGTCCCCTTTGACTCCGAGCGAAAGATGATGTCCACCATCAACGCCATGGAGGGGGAAGAGCTCCGCACCAATGTCAAGGGCGGTACCGACGAGGTACTCTCCCGCTGCAGCCACTACCTCCGCTCGGGCGAGCGTGTCCCGCTGACCGATGAGGTGGCGGAGGAGATCCGCTCAGCCAATGTCCACATGGCGGAGGAGGCGCTACGGGTACTTGCCGTCGCCTTTGCCGACATTGACTCACTCCCTGCCGAAGAGACCTCCGAGGCAGTGGAGAGAGACCTGACCTTCGTCGGTCTCGTGGGGATGATCGACCCGGCTCGCCCGGAGGTGATCCCCGCCGTAGCCGAGTGCCGCACAGCCGGCATCAAGCCTGTGATGATCACCGGTGATCACCAGGTGACCGCCTCTGCCATCGCCCGACAGATCGGGATCCTCGAGGAGGGCGACCGGGTGACCAACGGCACCGAGCTGGAGAAGATGAGCGATGATGAGCTCTATGACCTCGTCCCCCACTGCGCCGTCTACGCCCGTGTGGCACCTGAGCATAAGGTGCGTATCGTCAAGGCGTGGCAGAAGCACGGCAAGGTGGTCGCCATGACCGGTGACGGGGTCAATGACGCTCCGGCACTGAAGCGAGCCGACATCGGTATCGCTATGGGTATCACCGGCACGGAGGTCTCCAAGGATGCAGCCGACGTGGTGCTGACGGACGACAACTTCGCTACGATCGTCAATTCAGTCCGCGAGGGACGTCGCATCTACGACAACATCGTCAAGTCGGTCCAGTTCCTCCTCACCTCCAATATCGGCGAGGTGATGCTGATCCTCATCGCCACTGTCTTCAACCTCGGCAACCCGCTACTCCCGATCCATCTCCTCTGGGTCAATCTCGTCACCGACAGCCTGCCCGCTCTCGCCATCAGCCTCGATCCCCCGGCGGAGGGGATCATGAAGCGCCCTCCGATCGATAGCGAGAAGGGCTTCTTCACCCGCGGCTTCATCTGGCGAATGTGCTACCAGGGACTGATTATTGGACTGCTGGCACTAACCGGATACCTTATCGGGAAGAACGATGGAGGGGTAGAGCTGGGACAGACGATGGCCTTCATCGTCATCTGTATGGCTCAGATGCTCAACATCCGCAACCTCCACTCCAGCACACTGCCGAGCTGGCACACGTCCCCATTCAAGAATATGCCGCTCTTCTGGGCGCTCGTCGTCTCCACGCTGATGATGGCTGCGGTGGTCTTCATCCCGGGCATCAACGACATCTTCCACCTCGAGATGCCCGATCCAAAGCACTTCCTGATGGTCCTCGGGCTGATGTTTGTACCAATTGTGATCGTCAACCTCTTTAAGCTCCTCGGCATCAATACCATCAAGGGAGAGTAAATCCTCCCCTCACATCTCTGAGCGAGGGACTGTCCACACAAGCAGTATGGGCAGTCCCTCTTTTTGGCAGGGGATCAGATGGTCCTTATCAAGGCGCAGTGCACTTTTCTTAGCGCTACAAATGATTTTCGTGACAGTCGGGGAAAAGCAGACAAAGGTCCGACCAACTGAGGTGAGAACGGAATAGGACAACTTCATCCGAGGCTAAAGTCGGAAATTCGCACTCCGTCATAGCTGTCTGAGAGCCTCAGAGGTAGCGAGCATTACGGGAGGAAATAGGTACATTTGCGCAGATCTTTTGAGAAAAGACCTTATCTAATCCAAAGAGACCCTTTATTCAGCAACAAAGATGAGTAACACCGTACCACCCTCGGGGGAGAGGACCGACAAGTGGAAGCGTGCGCTTGACGCAACGGTCCGGACACTCAAGACGACTAAGTTTTGGTCCGAGCTATTCATTATGACGGCAGCGGTATTCATGTGCGCCGTGGCCATCCACTTCTTCCTTTACCCGAGTGGGATCATCACCGGATCTGCGACAGGAGTGGCGATCGTCTTCAACCGTCTTATGCCGGGCATCACGACAGGTAATTTCATACTGATCATCAATGTCCTGCTCCTTATTGTCGCTTTCATCATACTGGGGCCGGAGTTTGGCGCCAAGACGGTTTACACATCGGTCATCCTCGGTCCCTTTGTTGACTTCTTGGACGACGTGGCACCGATAGAGGGGTCTCTCTTTGCCACAGACATTGCCGGGACGATGTACTCCGATCTCTGGTCGGATGCGCTCTGGTTTGTCCTCATCATCGGCATCGCTCAGGCGATCCTCTTCTCCGTCAATGCCTCCACAGGCGGGCTGGACATAGTGGGGAAGATCATCACAAAGTACACCCATATGGCGATCGGCACGTCGGTGGCGATCGTGGGGATACTCTCCTGCTTCACTGCGCTCCTCACCAGCTCTCTCGGCAACGTGCTTATGGGCATCTTAGTCACTTGGATCAATGGACTGATCATCGACTACTTCATGAGCAAGATGAGCACGAAGATCCGCGTGATGATCGTCGTTGATGACCCGACGAAGACCAAGGACTACATCCTCCACACGATCAATCGTGGCGTCACGATCCACGAGGTCTATGGTGGCTATACGGGGAAGAAGAAGTACCAGCTGGAGACCGAGCTGGATCAGAAGGACTTCACGAAGCTGCGACAGTACCTCAGCACCACGACGGAGAATACCTTCGTCACTGCCGATCCGGTCAGCGACGTCTATGGGATCTGGCGGGAGAAGCCCCACCTCAAGCAGCTGGAGGAGGAGGCTGAGAACACCGTGACCACCCCCAATAGTCACCGCATCAAACCGGAGTAAATCCCAATGGATAGGACCATACTGCGACCGCTCCTTGCACTCCTCACCCTACTCTGCCTGACCCTGTCCTCAAGGGCGGAGGGACGGAGGCTGGACCCGATCCACATAGATTTGGAGGCGCGGGGAAGCTACCACCTGGACTATGTCGCCGGCACTCTGAATGAAGGGCGGACAGGATTTAGGGGCGACATCTTCAACTTCATCATGTGGGGCGAGCTGGCGCCAAAGCTGGAGTATAAAGCTCGCATGCGACTCAATGGCGTCAATAGCGACTACTCCTTCTTTGATGCCACCGACTGGCTCTACCTCTCCTACAAGCTGACTGACCGCTTATCTCTGCTGGCGGGCAAGTGGACGATCTACGTGGCAGGCTGGGAGCCGGAGTTGGCTCCGATAGACTGCTTCCAGCTGTCGGTCTTCCTCTATCACATCCCCTGCTATGCCTGGGGCGTGACTAGTTTTTACACCCTCCCGGGGGAGAAGGACACCCTCGGGGCACAGCTCTGCGAGAGTCCATTTCGTCGCGAGTGGCAGCAGAAGTCCGGTACGCCGGCAAGTATGTATGCCTACAACTTCTTTTGGGAGGGGAGCCACGGATGGTACGACCCGCTTTGGTCGGCCAATGTGATCGAGTATCAGCCTGGGAAGTTCATCAACTACCTCTACCTGGGCAACCGATTCAATATCGGCACGAAGACCGAGCTGGACCTTGACCTTGGGAATAGAGCAACCTTTGGACAAAAGCCATTCTTCTTCTCCGACTACTCACTCACCGCTCGGCTGAAGTACTACCCCTCTGACTACCTCAAGCTGATCCTCCGAGCCGGCTACGATACCAATAAGAGCGGTCTCGAGGCCGACTATGTGGTGACAAACGGGACCGAGATCAGCCAGGTGGGCTGCGGGGTAGAGTACTTCCCCTACGGAGACAACCGCCTTAGGCTGCACGGCAATATCGGCTACGCCTTTGGCACCAATACACACCCCGAGGCGGCAGTGCTGGACCGTGAGATGCTCCTTGATGTGGGGCTCACCTGGAGGATCCATGCCAAGTAGTCGGTGGCGTGTATTCATTTTTATTATCTTTGTGACATAGTGTGGGGTAACGACCTCCACTAACCATTACAAACATAGCACAGAGCGACCTCACGTCTCCTACTTACAGCCGGACAGAGGACGGGATGATCGCAGACAAGTAACCACTTAGTGAATTAACAGTATGAATTTCCTAAAGAGACTCTTCGGCGTCGGCAGCGACAACAACGACAGCAAGGACGATGACCGTCGCCGGGAAGAGAGACGCCCCAAGCCCTCTGCCACGCCCGAATCTAAGCCGCAGAGGGGAGAGGCAGAGAGAGAGAGGTCTCAGCGCCCCTCACGTCGTCGTAGCAACAACCCCGATGAGAGGAGAAATCAGCAGCGCAGCAAGCACTCAGACAATGAGCGGAAACCCAGGCGCAACAACGAGACCGGTGAGGAGAGCCGCAGCAGAGGCCGATCCGGAGACAATAATCGCCGTGGTCGCCGCCCCGCAGACAGCCGAGGCGAGCGGAGGAGTCGTATCGAGGAGAGACCCCGCGCCACCGAGCTCTCAGAGTATGTACTGAGCACAGCAGAGGTGGTTCACGATGAGGAGCGCGACAAGTGGCGCTCGCTCGACTTCCGTAAGCTGGACACGGTGATCCCTGAGAGGACCCTGGCACAGGATCACCCCGAGGATATCGACCTGCCGGAGCCGATGCGTCAGGCGATCCGAGAGTCGCTCGTCTGGGTCTCCTACGATAAGGAGCTGCCGGAGATCAGCTACGATGAGGAGGGCAATAAGCAGGTCGGTGGGACTGAGGAGCAGCAGCACCAGCCCTATTTCCTCGAGCCGAGTACGATATGGACCGAGGCGCCTATCAGTGAGGGCGAAGGCGGGAGACTGAAGTACTCCCCCTCTTACCTTGAGCTCACCCCGGAGCAGAGGTATGAGTACCTCGACTGGCTCACCCGCAAGGACAAGAGTGGCAAGTGGGGCTACGTCTTCCTCTACTACAATGGTCTGGAGCGCCACCTCCTCCTTGGTGACCTCGATCGCGCCGTGGAGGAGATCCTGAAGCTCCGGGAGACCTTCCCGTGGCAGCACAAGCTGATCAATGCCTCCGAGTACGCTGTGATCAACTCCTGTTTCGCTCGTCGCCGCAGAGATCTGCTCCAGAAGCTGATCGACGAGGGTGCCTTCACCGGCATCTCTCTCCTCCAGATGACCATCTCCTACGAGAGTGATGTCAATCTCGGCGTTGAGGACCTGCTCAATATCTTCTACAAGCTCTATCCCGAGGCTCGCACAGCTCTCCATCACGATCGCGACCGTCTCAGGACGCACGTGGAGAGTGCGCTGAATAAGCTGACCCTCTACGATGGACTCCCGATCTATCGCTACCCGATAGATGATGTGAAGACGAAGAACGAGCACCGCTTCCTCAACGACTCCTTCCCGGAGTACCTGCAAGGTTGCGTGATGCCGGACTTCTACTCTCTAGATCCCTTCCGCAACGACGTGGACCTAATCTTCCACACCGCCTTTGATGCCTACAAGGCAGACGCAGGCTCAGACGAGAGCGAGGGAGAGGCGATGTCGGAGGATAAGGAGGAGTAAACCCCTTTCCCTTTAGTTCAATGCAGTTCCTCGGTGGTCATTGTACCACTGAGGAACTGCATTGACTTGTAGTAGGGTGGAGACTCAAAACAAATACCATCACGAGTAGTTAATCATACGACCAGGAGCACGACAAGCGCCACCTGGCGGCTCTGAGGTGTTGATGTGTCGTAAATCTTTTTTCATATATAAATTTGTAGTAGATTTTGTAAAGAAAAGCAATACACGACAGCATAGACTATGAGCCTCAGAGACCGCTGGAGACACCTCATCGACACCTTGCTCCCTACTTACAAGAGCAGGGTAGCGATCGTTGTACTACTCGGTGTTGTAGCCGGGATCGGCTCCTACCTCGTCTATATGTCACGCGTCTGGAGCTATGCAGGGGACGACCCGGCGACCTGTATCAATTGCCACGTCATGGAGCCCTACTATGCCACCTGGATGCACAGCTCGCACGGCACAGAGACCACCTGCAACGACTGCCACGTCCCGCACGACAGCTTTGTGAGGAAGTACTTCTTCAAGGCGACAGACGGGCTCCGGCACTCCTACGTCTTCACGATGAGGGGAGAGCCACAGAGTATGAAGGCAATCCCCGAGAGTCAAAAGGTGATCTACGAGAATTGTATTCGCTGCCACTCTCAGCTCAATCAAGAGTTTGTCAAGACAGGGATGCTCCACGGTGCATCTATCACTGACGGGACGGAGATGGCCTGCTGGGACTGTCACCGTGATGTACCTCATGGTGGAGTCAACAGCCTCTCCAATACACCCAACGCCATCGTTCCCTTCCCCAAGAGCCCCATCCCTGACTGGATCAAGAGAGCGAAAAAAAGTAACCTCGACTAATAAGCCACCCCACTATCTCATATATCAGCATTATGAACGAGCAGAAACCCAAACGACTAAAAGGCTGGCAAGGCTGGCTCCTCTTCGGTGCCACCCTCGTGATCGTCTTCTTACTGGGACTCTTTGCTGCCTCAGTGACAGAGCGACGCGCAGAGATCCGATCGATCTATGCCAATAAGAAGATCGACATTGAGCCCGGCGAGGCAAAGAGCGAGGTCTACGGCATCAATTATCCCCGAGAGTACGACACTTGGAGGGAGACCGAAGACACGACCTTTGAGAGCCGACACAATGGGAGTAAGGCGGTGGATGTGCTGGCAGAGCGACCGGAGATGGTCGTCCTGTGGGCAGGTTACGCCTTCAGCCGCGACTACTCCACCCCACGAGGGCATATGCACGCTATCGAGGACGTCACCAATACCCTGCGGACAGGTACCCCGGGACTTCCGGACGGGGAGGATCTCCAGCCTGCCACATGCTGGACCTGCAAGGGTCCGGATGTGCCGAGGATGATGCAGCAGGTGGGGCTGCAGGAGTTTTATCAGAAACGCTGGTCCGACTGGGGAAGCGAGATAGTCAATCCCATCGGCTGCGCCGACTGCCACGATGCGGAGACGATGGAGCTGCACATCAGCCGCCCGGCACTCGTAGAGGCTATGGAGCGTCGCGGGATCGACATTACCAAGGCTTCTCACCAAGAGATGCGCTCCCTCGTCTGCGCTCAGTGTCACGTCGAGTACTACTTCAAGAAGGACGGCAACTACCTTACCTTCCCCTGGGACAAGGGGATGACCTTTGAGGATGTGGAGGCTTACTACGACGAGCAGGACTACTACGACTACATCCATCCGCTGAGCAAGGCGCATATCCTCAAGGCTCAGCACCCGGACTACGAGCTGTCACAGCACGGGATCCACGCTCAGAGAGGAGTCTCCTGCGCAGACTGCCATATGCCGTACATCAGCGAGGGGGGCGTAAAGTTTAGCGACCACCATATCATGAGTCCCCTTGCTCACATCGACCGTACCTGCCAGACCTGCCACCGTGAGAGCAAGGAGGAGCTGCTAAAGAACGTCTACGACCGACAAGAGAAAGCACTCGAGGTACGAAACAGCCTCGAGAGGGAGCTCTCCAGAGCACATATAGAGGCAGCCTTTGCCTGGGCAAAGGGAGCGACGGAGAGCCAGATGGCGCCGGTGCTCAAGCTGATCCGGGAGAGCCAATTCCGCTGGGATTACGGGGTGGCAAGCCATGGTGCGTCATTCCACGCCCCACAGGAGGTGACGCGTATCCTGAGCGGTGGACTGGAGAGAGCTCTTCAGGCTCGGGTAAAACTGGCGCAGGTACTGGCGCAGAATGGTTTCACCGGAGAGGTACCAATGCCTGACATCAGCACGAAGGAGAAGGCACAGAAGTACATTGGTCTTGATATGAATAAGCTTCGGGAACAGAAGGAGGACTTCAAGAAAACCATCGTCCCAAAGTGGATCGAAGAGGCCAAGGCTAAGGGTAATATCTACACTGCCTCCAATCAGTGAGCCCCTTTGCCACAAGGACAATATGGGTATCATCTACACTGAGAAGAGACGTTCCCCGATGGCTCGGGTGACGTCTCTTGCTCTAAAGGGAAGTCGTTGCGATGAGTAAGGGGAAGAGCCTCTGGAGCGGGAGATGGGGCTACAGAGAGGGCTGGGTCATCACAGGCGGATTGCTCCTGATCGCACTTCTTTGGCAGGGCATCCTCGGTCCGCTACCGGGAGGGATGATCCCCCACTCGACCGTCATCGGAGCTGTCATCATCCTGGTATTGACAGCGGGGATCTGCACGGGGCTCAGGGAGCGGAGAGTGGTGCCGGAGGCGATCCGATACCTATTTAGCCCTGCAGCCACCATCTGCAGCATCACCCTCTTTATGGGGGTGACCTTAGTCGCAGGGCTGACGACGCAGGTGCCACCGGAGATGGCCATCGGGTTGGGTGGAGTACTTCATCATATGGGAGCCACCTCCGTGGTACACTCCTATCCCTTCGTCACCTCATACCTCTACCTGCTACTTGTCCTGCTCTGCGTGACGATGCGCCGCGTGTGGCACTTCCGCCGACCGGTCCGTGACGGTGCCTTTGTACTCAATCACCTGGGGCTCGCCTACTTCCTCACTTTTGCCCTCCTCAGCTCCAGTGCCATAGAGCGTTACCGGATGACCATTACCGAGGGCGACACCGAGTGGAGGGGACTGATCGATGGGCGTCAGGAGCCGGTGGAGCTACCGATAGCGATTGAGCTTAAGGACTTCCGGATGGAGGAGTATCCGCCTAAGCTGATGCTCCTTGACGGCACAAAGGGGCTCGTAAAGGGGAAGGGCGGCACACCCCTTGAGCTGCTACTCGATCAGCCGCTTCCACAGCGTGGTCTGCTCGGTCAGTGGCACGTGACGGTAGATGAGCGACTGCCCCTCGCCGCACCTATTATGAGTGGCGACACCTTGCGCTATGTCGAGTGGGGCAGCGATGGAGCGACGACAGCGGCACATGTCATAGTCTCACGAGAGGGAGACGAGCCTGTCTCGGGATGGGTCAGCAATGGGAGTTACCTCATCCCCTATCGGGCTCTCACACTCAAGGACAGTCTGACCCTCGTGATGCCGGAGTGCGAGCCGAAGCAGTACTACTCAGACGTCGTCTACTACACCAGGGAGGGAAGTAGCGGTCAGGCAACGATCTCTGTCAATAGTCCTCTACGACTTGGTGACTGGTACATCTATCAGCTCAGCTACGACGAGCGGAAGGGGCGATGGAGCGACTTGACTCAGCTGGAGCTGGTGAGGGACCCTTATATGCCACACATTTACATCGGCTTGGTGATGCTCCTGCTCGGGGCGATCTTACTCATATTCAGTCCGCCTACGGATAAGTAATGGATCAGATACTCAACCTACTATCCCAGACACACTGGGATCACTTCATCTGGTACGGTGTGACAGTGATACTCCTCTCCGCTGTGGGAGCCGGTATGGGCTGGACCAGGCGTCGACCGCTCGCCCTACTCTTCTCCACCGCAGCACTCCTCGTCATGACCTACTTCATTGCCGGAATGTGGGTCAGTCTGGGGCGCCCACCGATGCGGACACAGGGCGAGACGAGACTGCTCTACTCCTTCTTCGTCCTAATCGCCGGTATCCTCGTCTACAGCCGTTGGCGATACCGGTGGATCCTCTCCTTCAGCACCATACTGGCGACAGTCTTCATCATCATCAATATCGTCAAGCCTCAGATCCACTCCAAGACAATGATGGCGGCACTTGCGAGCCCCTACTTTGTCCCCCATGTGATCTCCTATATGTTTGCCTACGGGATGCTTGGCATCTCGCTGATTATCGGGCTCTACGCCGCGTATAAGAGGTCCGGTGACCATACGGAGCTGCTGAGGGTGATGGACAATCTCGCTTACACCGGCATCGGATTTCTCCTGATCGGGCTGATCCTCGGTGCAATCTGGGCAAAAGCAGCGTGGGGGACCTACTGGGGATGGGATCCAAAGGAGACATGGGCAGCGATAACCCTTGCGGCATATCTGCTCTTCCTCCACCATAGGAGGTTTCACCCCACCGACCTCAAAACCTCCATCTGGCTGCTTATCCTAAGCTTTCTCTTCCTGCAGATGTGCTGGTACGGCGTCAATTATCTCCCCTCCGCCAAGGGCAGCATCCACACCTACGGGACGACATAAGTGACACATCCGTGACAAAACGGATGCCTCCAAGGGACATCCTGTCTCCACGTCAGACATTGTGGTCGGACAGCATTGTCAGCATAATACCCTAACTGTCAGACCGCTGTATATGGTATCGAACTTGTCCTATGCTTGGTGTCGATGGCTTCTGAGCCTGAGACTGAATAGGAAAGTAAACCAACCAAAGCATAAGAATTATGACACGTACAGGATTTGATCTCTTCAACGATCTCTTTTTCAACGACAATTTCCTCCGTCCCGACTACAGCACTACGCGCGGAGCCTCCAGCCCAGCGACCAACGTGATTGAGGAGGAGGATGCGTACAAGCTACAGGTATCGGCACCCGGCTTCACGAAGGCTGATGTGGATGTGAAGCTTGACCAGGACGGCAACCTCGTGATCTCGCTGGACAAGAGGAGCGAGGAGAAGACGGCCGACACCGATGAGGGCAAGGCCACGGACTCCAAGCAGGTGGCTACGACCGACCAGAAGCCGGTACACTACCTCCGCCGGGAGTTTTACCACCAGAGCTCGATGCAGCGCTTCTCCCTCCCTGAGGATGCGGACGCTGACAGCATCCGCGCCAAGATGGAGGACGGCATCCTCGAGGTGGTGATCCCCAAGGTCAAGCCTGAGGAGAAGCCGAGCATCGAGAGAGCCATCAGTATCGACTAAGCGAGAGCCAGGGTTAGAGAAAAGTTTGGTAAAGCAAAGGGACTGCATAGAGAGGGTAACTCTCTATGCAGTCCCTTTGCTTTAGAGGCGCGCGAGCCGTTCCCACAACAGAATGAAAATCGCTACCTTTGCCTAAGATCCTTAGTAGGACTCATACTATACAGCAATCAATGATTATGGCTGAAAACTCTGTACTCGAGTATCGCGACGTCACCATCCGCCGGGCGGAGAATGTCATCATACGCCACACTGACCTTCAGATCAATGCGGGTGACCTCGTGTATCTGATCGGACGCGTGGGATCGGGGAAGTCTACGCTGCTCAAGACGATATACGCCGACGTGCCCATAAGCGATGGAGAGTCACACTTCGGGAAGTTTGACCTAAGGCGGATCAAGAGGCGACAGATCCCCTACCTGAGACGCGAGATGGGGATCATCTTCCAGGACTTCCGACTGATGCACGACCGCACGATTGAGGACAACCTAAGCTTCGTCCTCCGCGCCACCGGCTGGTCGGACAAGCGAGAGATCAGCCACCGGATTGATGAAGTGCTGGCAAATGTGGGGATGGATCACAAGGGCTACAAGCTCCCCCACGAGCTGTCGGGCGGGGAGCAGCAGCGTATGGTCATCGCTCGCGCCCTGCTCAATAAGCCCAAGCTCATCCTCGCCGATGAGCCGACGGGAAACCTTGACCCGGAGACCGGAGACCAGATCTTCCAGCTATTCCGGAAGATCACCGAGAGCGGCACAGCCGTGATCATGAGCACACACAATTACGAGATGATGCGGAAGTATCCCTCCCGCATCCTCAAGATCGAGGACGAGCAGCTACACGAGATGACCGTCCGCACACCGGTGGAGGATCCTGAGGAGCAAGAGAGTACAGAGAGATGAGAGATTTCTCAGAGCTGATAGTCATGAAATTTGGCGGCACCTCGGTAGGCTCCGCCGATCGCATCAAGTATGTCGCCTCACTGATCGAGGACGATCGCTTCAAGATCGTGGTCCTCAGTGCTATGAGCGGCGTCACCAATACGCTGGTCGAGATCAGTGACCACTTTGCCCACTCCAATGTCCAGGGCGCACTCAGCCTGATCGACGAGCTGGAGCAGAAGTACTACCACACCATCGACACCCTCTACGAGAGCAAGGAGTCGCAGACACTGGCAAAGGTCTTCGTCGACGAGAAGATGAGCTTCCTCAGGAGCTTTGAGACGGAGCGACTCTTCAGTGACTACGAGACCAAGCAGGTCCTCGGTCAGGGCGAGATTATCTCCGTGCGGATGATGGAGCTCTACCTCAGGGAGCAGGGAAAAAATCCGATCCGGCTGAGCGCCCTCGACTTCATCTGCACCGACCAGTATGGCGAGCCGGACTTCCCGCGCATACAGGACCGGCTCCTGCAGACGATGGCCGACTACCCGACGGAGACGCTCTTCCTCACCGAGGGGTACATCTGCCTTAATGCCTACTCCGAGATGGACAACCTCAAGCGAGGTGGCAGCGACTACACCGCCACCATCATCGGCTCCGTCCTCGATGCCAAGGAGATTCAGATATGGACCGACATTGACGGGATGCACAATAACGACCCTCGTGTCGTGGAGCACACCCGACCGGTGAGGACACTCCACTACGATGAGGCGTCCGAGCTGGCCTACTTCGGTGCCAAGATCCTCCACCCCTCCTGCATCATCCCCGCCAAGATGGCAAATGTGCCGGTAAAGCTCCTCAGCACTATGGAGCCGCAGGCAAAAGGGACCCTGATCTCCAACCGCATGGACGAGGGTGCACTCAAGGCGATCGCTGCCAAGGACGGCATCACCGTACTGAGGATCCGCAGCACGAGACTGCTGCTCTCCTACGGCTTTCTACGCAAGGTCTTCGAGGTCTTCGAGGCCAATAGGACTCCGATCGACATGGTCACCACCAGCGAGGTGTCGGTATCCGTCAGCATCACCGACACGGACCGACTGGAGGACATCCTCGCCAATCTCCGACGCTTCAGCACCGTCACCCTGGACTACCCGATGACCATCCTCTGTATTGCCGGTGACCTCAATTGGAAAAACGTCGGCTTTGAGTCCCGCGTCATCGAGGCGGTAAAGGACCTGCCGGTACGGATGATCTCCTTCGGTGGGTCGGACCACAACGTCTCAGTAGTGGTGCGGGCGGAGGATAAGGAGTTGGCTATGAATCAGCTCCACAAGCACCTCTTCATGGAGCAGGAGGATGAGTAACCGACTCAGCACCTGGGTCTATGCGACACGCCCTCACACCTTAGGTGCATCCATTGCTCCCATGCTGGTGGTGCTGGGTGCGCTGATCGCCGAGGGAGTATTTGACTTCCTGCCCTACCTCTGCGCCATACTTGTTGCGCTGTCAGCGCAGATCACCAGCAACTTTGCCAACGATTACTTCGACTACAAGGGGGAGAAAGACACCGACAAGAGGGTCGGCTTTCGCCGAGTACTGGTGACCGGCGAAGTGACCCCTCGAGAGATGCTGACTGCCATGCTGATCTCCACTGGGATCACCATACTCTCCGGCATCGTGGCAGTGCTACTGACGGGAGCGTGGTGGCTTATCGCCGTGGGGCTGCTGGTGCTGGTCGGCGTCTACGCCTACTCCTACGGTCCCTATCCTCTCTCCACCCATGGACTGGGAGATGTGGCGGTGGTACTCTTCTACGGTATGACACCGATCCTTGCCACCTATGGGGCCATCGGTGGTACCCCGCCACTCTACCTCCTCCTTATGTCGGTCGGCATAGGAATCTGGGAGGACAATATACTCGTCTGCAATAACTACCGGGACTACGCTGAGGACAGGGAGAGCGGCAAGCGTACGATCATCGTCCGTATGGGGGAGCACTTCGGTCCCACAATGTACCTCCTGAATAGCCTCCTCACGGTGATACTCTTGGCCATCGGGATCCGCCTCGCCACCGAGCGCTGGGGACTGACCGCTATAGTGCTGAGTATCGCCCCTCTCGTCGCTGTGCTCACCGTCTGCATCTACCGCTGGCACGGATCGGAGCTCAATAAGCTCCTAAAGTACACCAACATTGTCTCCCTGGTGATCGGTCTGCTGCTTCTTATCCTCCAGGTACTGTGATAGATGCGGAGAGAAAAAAGTTTCCGCAAATTTTTATACGTAATTCAAAATCATTGCTTACCTTTGCACAATAGTTGGTTCATCAGCTAAGCACCAGCTACAGAATAAGCAAGGCTGAGTTTTATCACTATTACAAATAGTTTTATCATGAAGAAGATTTTCGCAATCGCATCAATCGCACTGGCACTCGGACTCGGTCTGGCTGCTTGCGATGGTAAGCAAAGCAAGGAGGATGCAGCTCTGGCACAGGCCAAGGCTGACTCTCTCGCTGAGGTAGCCCGTCAGGACTCTATCGCCGCTGTACGTGCCGCCGTAGCTGCTCCCTATGTAGGCACCTACGAGGGCGAGCTGCCTGCAGCAGACGCCTCCGGTCTTCGTACCGTATTTGTAGTTACCCCCGAGGGTGGCTACACCTACGACCAGGCTCTCGTCAGCGATGGTGAGCAGAAGTTCCATGACAATGGTACCTTCACCATCGATGAGAACGGCATCATCGTCCTGATGAGCCAGATCAATGAGGAGACCGCAGCTACCCCCTTCATCCGCATGCAGAAGGATGAGCAGGGCAACCTGATCGTTGTCAATGCCGACGGCACCCTCCCCGAGGATGTAAAGGCTTACACCCTCGTCAAGAAGTCTGAGGTCGCTGAGACCATGGAGTAATCCACAGACCTTGGTCGGATAACCAAGCGAAAAAGAGGGATGCGTCCAAGCGGATGCATCCCTCTTTTTTGTCTATGGGCGATGAGATCACCTACCTGAGACCTTTGCATAATACCCCATCTGCGGCGTCACTTTCGAGATTCGGGCTTGGTCATGTGCGTAAGCACACTCCCTTCGCCCTCACTCTCAGTTCCTTGCATCTGGGGCATTCTGCAAAGTCCCTGCCGAAAAAGCACCGCTTTTTCGGTGAAAGACCATTTTGCAAAGGTCTTTACCGATGCACCCTCTCTGCTCCCGCAGTCGGCGTGCCCGACTGAGGTCCTCTGAGTCAACCTCCTACAGGAGCAATTTCTTTTACCGATATTAGTGTGATCTAATACCGATATTAGGCGAGACTAATACCGATATTAGATCACACTAATATCGGTATTAGAGAAAAGCCTGAGGGGATGCCCTTCATCTGTCCCCTTTATTGCAACCGTTTTTCAATGCACATAGCGGTATTTATCGGTACCTTTGGGGCATGATTTTTCGCAAGGTCATCGAGATAAAAAAGCCGGTCAGGCTCTACGATCGAGGAGATCGCTTCGCACTCTGGGGCTCCTGCTTCTCCACCCGTCTGAGGGACTACCTTATGGGAGAGCTCTACGATGTATCGAACTCGCCCTATGGGATCATGTACAACCCTCTCTCCATCGCTCAGGGGATGGAGCGTCTGCTCTCAGGCAGAGCCCCACGCGAGGAGGAGCTGATCCTCCGAGATGGTCGCTGGCACTCTATGATGCACCATGGGGCTTTCTCTCACAGCAGTAGGGAAGTGGCTCTACAGGGGATGCGGGCGGCCTTTGAGAGATCAAGGGCAGCGCTTGCGGAGACTGACCTGCTCATCCTGACCCTCGGCACCGCCTGGGTCTATGAGCGACAGGGAGAGGTGGTCAATAACTGCCACAAGCTACCAGCCGAGGACTTTACCCGCCGGCGTCTGTCTGTCGACGAGATCGTCAGCGACTGGAGCAGACTGATCCCCTCACTGATCGAGCAGGCACCCGGTATCAGGATCCTCCTCACCGTCAGCCCGATCCCTCACTACAGGGACGGGGCGCACGAGAGTCGCCTCAGCAAGGCGATCCTACTACTGGCTGCCGAGAGGCTCACGGAGCTCTTCCCCGATCGGGTCTCCTACTTCCCCTCGTATGAGATTATGCAGGACGAGCTGAGGGACTACCGATTTTACGACAGAGACATGGCGCACCCCAGCGACCAAGCAGCGGAGTACATCATTGAGCGCTTCCGTGAGTGCTACCTCCGAGAGGAGAGCGAACCCACGCTGCAGAGGTGGGCGAGAGTGCGCAAGCAGCTCAGTCACAGACCGCTGACAGACAATCGGGAGAGCCTCCGAGCCTACTACAACTCCCTGCTCAGTACCCTACTTGAGATCCGAGCTGAGCTGCCGAGAGACTATCTCGATCGTGAGATACAGCGGATACAAGAGACACTATCACATCTATGACATCAGTAACAATCACCGATATAGCCTCGACACTGGGATGCCCGACGGTCAGAGACAGCCGTATGATCACCACCCTCCTGACCGACTCCCGGGCACTCACTTTCCCTGAGGGGACACTTTTCTTTGCCCTCGTCACCCAGAAGCAGGACGGACACCGGTACATCAAGCCGCTCTACAGCCGAGGGGTGCGTGCCTTTGTCATCTCGGACCGGCGCTTCCCGACCGATGAGTACCGGGATGCCTCCTTCATCATAGTACCGGACACCCTCGCCGCCCTGCAGCAGGTGGGCTCTCTCCACCGCCACAGGCTGTCGATGCCTGTCGTCGGCATCACGGGGAGTAATGGCAAAACGACCGTCAAGGAGCTGCTCTATCAGATGATCGGAGGGGTACGAAAGGTGGCTCGCTCTCCTCGTAGCTACAACTCTGCCATCGGTGTGCCGCTCTCCCTCTGGGGCATCAGCGATGACGCCGACCTCGCTCTCATCGAGGCGGGCATCTCGCAACCGGGCGAGATGGATCGGCTCGAGCGGATCATACTGCCGACGGTAGGAGTGCTGTCCCACCTTGGGACGGCCCATATGGAGAACTTCCCCGACCGGCAGGCGCTGATCAGGGAGAAGCTTAAGCTCTTCCGCCACTGCGACCGGGTCTATGGCTGCCTTGATCTGGATCCTGACTTGGAGACCGTCCTGCGGGAGGGGAGCTACCCCTTTGTACTCACCGGCTGGAGCCGAAGTCGTCAGGATGCGGTCCTCAAGATCCGCAAGGAGGTGCATACCCCCGGAGGCGTGGATGTGGATGCCTGCCTGAGTGGGAGGGAAGTACACTTCGAGCTACCCTTCCTCGATGACGGGACGATAGAGGACTGCTACCTGGCACTCTCCGTGCTGACGGAGCTGGCACCAGAGCGACTGGAGGACCTCTCCTTTACCCGCAGGCTGGAGCCGGTCTCCATGCGCCTCGAGACTCTGGAGGGGGAGCACGGCATGACGATCATCAACGACACCTACAATGCCGATCTCGACTCTCTCTCCATCGCACTCTCTGCCCTTAGGCGCCGGCAGGAGCTGCTCGCCAAGCCATCTGCCGTCATCCTCTCAGCCTTCCGCGAGAGCAGCCACGACAAGACGGGGCTCTACTCCACGATCTCGAGCCTCCTCCGTCACTTTGACCTCTCCGAGATCATACTGATAGGCGACGAGATGGGACAGTACCGGGCCTCCTTTGACCCCGGTGCGAGATACTACCGCACGACGGAGGACTTCCTCGCCGACCATCCGGAGGAGTACCTCGCTGATCACGTGGTGCTGATCAAGGGCGCTCACGAGAGCCACCTCGAGGAGATCGTGAGGAGAATGGTCCGGCGAGTGCACCAGACGATCCTTAGTGTCAATCTCTCTCGCCTGGGACACAACCTCGACCTCTACCGCGCGCACCTTCCGAAGGGGATGAAATTTACCTGCATGCTTAAGGCCAACGCCTATGGTCTTGGGAGCAACGAGGTGGCGCGATACCTTGAGCAGACGGGGGGGGTGGACTACTTTGCCGTGGCTGTCTGCGATGAGGGGAAAGAGCTTCGCCGTCTCGGCATCACCACGCAGATCATGGTGATGAATCCGGAGCCGGGGTCGTATGAGCAGATCATGAGCAACCACCTGGAGCCAAACATCTTCAATAAGCACCTCCTCCTCGACTTTATCTCAGCCGCTGAGCGGTATGGCGCCCACCTTTACCCCATCCATCTGAAGTGGAATACCGGCATGCACAGGACCGGATTTGACGAGGAGGAGGTGGAGGAGGTGCTGACCATCCTCTCCCGGACCGGTGCAGTCCGCGTGGCCTCGATCTTCACCCACCTCTCGGTCGCTGACGAGCCGACTGAGGACGACTACACCTACCGACAGCTGGCGATGCTGGATCGTGTGGAGGAGCGACTTCGTCACGCGCTGCCCCACCCCTTCCTCAAGCACGCCCTCAATACCGCCGGCATGACGCGCTTCCCGGACTACAAGTCCGATATGGTCCGGCTCGGGTGTGGGCTCTACGGGCTCTCCCCCCTGCAGTTGGACCCTATGGGGCTGGAGCCGGTAGCGTCACTCTCCTCAGTGATCCTCCAGACACGCAACCTCCCCGCCGGTGCCACTGTCGGCTACGGGCGCAAGGGACTCCTCACGCGCGACTCGCGCATAGGGGTGATCCCGATCGGCTACGCTGACGGGCTCCCAAGGCAGCTGGGCAATGGTCGCGCACTCTTCCGGACAGAGTCAGGCGCCCTCGTCCCCACGGTGGGCAACGTCTGTATGGATGCAGTGATGCTCAACCTCACCGATGCGCCGACCGCCATCGAGGGCAGTCGGGTGGTGATCTTTGACGACCGGCTCCCCATCACCCGGCTCTCCGATGCCTGCGACACGATACACTACGAGATCCTCTCCCGCCTCTCGAGCCGTATCGCCAGACACTACTTCACAGAGTAAGGCCGAGAAGAGAGCACAAAAAAAGCGCACGCCGGGCAGCAATGCCTGACGTGCGCTTTTATTTGTGTCAAGAGAAGACTCTCACCCACCCCTCTCTCTCTGTGCCCGAAGCGGGACTTGAACCCGCACGACCTTATTCGGGTCAAAGGAGTTTAAGTCCTTCGTGTCTACCGATTCCACCATTCGGGCGGCGAATCAATGAGCGGAAAACGAGGCTCGAACTCGCGACCTCAACCTTGGCAAGGTTGCGCTCTACCAACTGAGCTATTTCCGCAAAACCCTTCCCCCACCGGTTTCGTGACGCAAAGTTACGATTTTATCGCTTCACCACAAGGGATCTCTGCGCCTCGGGCATTACTTTCCTGACCGCTTGCGATCAAGCTCACTGAGGAGGATCTTACGCAGACGGAGGCTCTTCGGGGTGATCTCCACCAGCTCGTCCGACTTGATATACTCCAGCGCATCCTCGAGTGAGAAGATAATGGGCGGTGCCAGCACCACCTTGTCGTCACTTCCGGCGGCACGGACATTGGTCAGCTTCTTTGACTTGCAGACATTGCAGGGGAGGTCGTTGTCTTTATTGTGCTCCCCTACCACCTGTCCCTCGTAGACGTCCTCACCCGGAGCGATGAAGAAGCGCCCGCGGTCCTGCAGGTTGTTGAGAGCGTAGGCAAAGGCGTTGCCGGTCTCCAGCGAGACGATGGAGCCATTGGTGCGACCTGGGATGTCCCCCTTCCAGGGCTCAAAGGAGAGGAAGCGGTGCGAGATGATGGCCTCACCGCTCGAGAGCGTGAGGGCAGCGTTATTGAGCCCAAAGATCCCTCGGGAGGGGATGTGGAAGGTGACGCTGACACGACCGTTATTGGTCTCCATAGCCACCATCTCTCCCTTACGGCGGATGCAGAGGTCGACCAGCTTACTGGCGCACTCCTCGGGGGCCTCGATCTCCAGCTCCTCGATAGGCTCACACTTCTGACCATCGATCTCCTTGATGACCACCTGAGGCTGACCCACCTGTAGCTCATAGCCCTCACGACGCATCTCCTCGATCAAGACCGAGAGGTGGAGGACACCACGGCCGTAGACCATCCAGCTGTCGGCGCTATCGGTCTGCTCTACGCGGAGGGCGATATTCTTCTCAGTCTCCAGCATCAGCCGATCCTCGATCTTACGCGAGGTGACGTACTTGCCCTCACGACCAAAGAAGGGGGAGTTATTGATCGTGAAGCGCATACTCATCGTCGGCTCATCGACGGCAATCGTGGGAAGCATCTCGGGGGACTCCGGGTCGGCGATGGTCTCACCGATCTCGAAGCCGTCAATGCCGATCACGGCACAGAGGTCACCCGAGTGCACCTCGCCCACCTTCTGCCGACCGAGACCGCTGAATATATCCAGCTCCTTGATCCGCTGTCTCTCGATCGTGCCGTCAGACTTCATCAGCGCAACCTCCTGACCGGAGCGGATCGTGCCACGATGGACACGACCGATGGCGATACGCCCCACATAAGAGGAGTAGCTCAGGGAGGTGATCAGCATCTGGAGTGGTCCCTCATTGATAGGCGGTGCAGGTATATACTTGATCACGCCGTCTAAGAGCGCAGTGATATCCTTAGTCGGCTTATGCCAGTCGGTACTCATCCAGCCCTCCTTAGCAGAGCCGTAGAAGGTGGGAAACTCGAGCTGCTCCTCGGATGCGTCCAGGTCAAACATCAGGTCAAAGACCTTCTCCTGCACCTCATCGGGTCGGCAATTGGGCTTATCGACCTTATTGATCACGAGGATCGGCTTGAGCCCAATGCGGAGGGCTTTCTCTAATACAAAGCGGGTCTGCGGCATCGGGCCCTCAAAGGCATCCACCAGCACGAGGCAGCCGTCCGCCATATTGAGGACGCGCTCCACCTCACCCCCGAAGTCAGCGTGCCCGGGTGTGTCGATGATATTGATCTTGTAGTCCTTGTACTGGATGGAGACGTTCTTGGAGAAGATCGTGATACCTCGCTCACGCTCCAGGTCGTTATTGTCCAGTACCTGCTCCAGCTTCTCACTCGGGTCCCTGAAGAGGTTACCCGCCTGCAGCATACGATCCACGAGAGAGGTCTTACCATGGTCGACGTGAGCGATGATCGCGATATTTCTGATCTTATTTTCTTCCATCTTTTTCGTCCTAAAATGTGCGTGCAAAGTTACACAAATTGCAACGAACGCCATCAACCAAGCTCTCCGTGATGCAATTGAGACCAGAATGCTCCCTTGCGCCCCTCTTTTGCGTATTTCGAAAGGAACTTATGCGATGATTTTATTACATTTGTAATACTTAGAGTGGTGGCACCTATTGTGCTTAGATTTCCTCTGAGGTTACCTATATTTATTATGATCGAATTTTTAAAGTCCAATTTCAAAGTCGGTGATCCTATTGAGATCACCACGGACACTGAGACGGTACAAGGCCGGATTGAATTCATCGGCCCCGACTACATCGTCCTGAGACTTAGCAACAATCAAGTCAAGGGCATCAGCGAGTCCGGCATCCGTACATTCTCCTCCATCAGCGAGCAGACCCGCCCCGACGATGCCCGGGACGATGCCGCACCCGAAAAAGAAGAGGAGCAAGAGAAGTCGCCCACAGAGACCTCACCCGAGGAGATAGAGCCGGTCAAGCCTTTTACCAAATACAAGCCAGGCGATCGCGTCCCCCTCTCAGTGCTGACAGAGCGGGATCCGTCTCTGCTTAGTGACTGGAGCAAGAAGGGCGAGACCAAGAAGAGAAATGAGGAGGCGGTCGAGGGCGTTCGCGAAGCCTATGTCCAGGCAAAGAGTGCCAGCAGAAAAGAGGACCAAGTGGTGATCTCTCCCATTGGCAAGATCGTCCAGCTCCGACCATCCTACCAATTTGGCTTCATCGACGTCTCAGACGGACGACGCTATTACTTTAATCGATCAGATATTATTGACGGCTCTCTTAGAGACTTCTCCGGAGAGAATATTGAGGTGGTGTTCCTCCCCGCCTCCAACCACAAGGGGCTGACGGCGAAGGCTATCGTCCGCCCGCAGACGGTGGACAAGCTGCTGGATATCGTGATGGAGCGGACCACGCAGGGAGACCTCTTCCGGTCGCGTAACCTCCTGCGCCTGATCACGGACAAGTACCCCAAGAACCAAAGTGCCAAGGCGGTACTTGAGGCGCTTGAGAAAGTGCTGGACAAGGATCGCAATGCCGAAGATGGGGACGACGCCGATGCCTACAACGAGGGGATCCGCCTCGTGAACGAGAAAGACTTTGAGGGAGCACTCAAGGGCTTCTTAGCCTCGATCGAGGAGGGCAAGCGCGTAGAACAGGCGATCAAGCAGGCAATAACCACCTATGTGCGTATGTACACCGCTACAGAGGATCTGGAGACCAAGGAGACCATCAGGCACTCGGCACTCGACTTCATCAACGAGAGGCGGAGCGAGCTGCCCAATAACATCAATACCCTCTTCGTCCTCGAGAACGCCTACTTTGCACTCGGCGAATACACCGCTCACATCGACGTCGTGGAGGAGGTGATTAACTTTTGCGCCAAGAAGAGGGACATCGCAAAGTACCTCTTCTACCTCCGTAAGGCGGCCCAGAGCTACTTCCGTCTCGGTGACTACGCCCGCGCCCTCGACACCGCACAGGAGGGGCTGGAGCGGGAGCCGGATGATGAGCAGCTGATCAAGCTCAGAGATATGGCTCAGGACGAGCTCAATGTGCGACTGAGGAAGTAAGCTTCCCAGCCCCATAGAGACAACTACGGGCGGCCGAGAAAAAAAGCTCTCGACCGCCCGTAGTTTGCTTTGTATGTCTCGGGATACAGCTGCAGATAAACAAGTGTGGCTGAGAGAAATATCTCTCAGCCACACTTGATCAGCGCTTGAACTTGGACTTGAACCAAGGACCCTCTGATTAACAGTCAGATGCTCTAACCAACTGAGCTATTCAAGCATTTCCTCCCGTCCCCTTTTGCTCTGCAAAGGTAGGATGATTTTCTGAAATCTCCAAGCCTACCCAGGCACTAAATCACAAGAGGCCGGGGAAGAGTCCCACCACCAGCTGGCTCAGGATCACCCTCGCAAACATCGCCAGAGGGTAGACGGTGGCATAGCTGATCGTCGGATCATCATCGTCATCGCCACCACTGACGAGACTGAGTGCCATAGGATTGGCCATCGCACCGGTGAGCATCCCTGAGGCGACGTTGTAGGACATATTGGTCCACTTAAGCACCACCAGCCCTACGAGCAGCGTCGGCACGATGGTGATCACTGTACCCCAGGCAAACCACTCCAGACCGGGACCATCCACCAGCATCTCCCAGAAGTGCTGCCCGCTACTTAGTCCCAGACCGCCCAAGAAGAGCGCCAGACCTAAGTTACGCAGCATCAGATTGGCACTGGTGGTGATGTAGATATTCATCTTGAAGCGAGGACCATAAGCCCCCATCAGGATGCCGACGATGATCGGACCGCCCGCCAGTCCCAGCCGCAGTGGTGCGGCAAGCCCGGGCAGATAGACCGGGATCATACCCAGCAGGCAGCCCAGTGCTATGCCGAGGAAGATCGATACCACGTAGGGCGTATCCAGTGGCTTCAGTTCGTTACCCACGAGGTTGGCCAGCTCCTTGATGTCCTTCTCCCGACCAACAGCGCTCAAGCGGTCGCCCATATGGAGCCGGAGATTGGGCCGAGCGACCAGCTCCATGCCGTTGCGCGTCACTCGGGTGATATTGACATCAAAGCGACTGCGGATCCTCAGCTGACTCAGCTTCACGCCATTACAGGACTCTTTCGTCACCAAGAGACGCTGCATCACCAGCGGATCGCGGTCATTGTCCCACTTCAGCTCATCATTCCGATCCTCCACGGTGCCGAAGAGGTAAGTCAGTCGCTCCACGTCACCTCGCTCGCTGGCTACCCGGAGGTGATCTCCGGTATGGAGGAGCGTGTCCTTGGTCGGTGTGATATACTCTCCGTCACGGAAGAGCCGTGACACGATGAAGTGCCCGCCCAGAATATCCTGCAAGCTACTCATCTTCTGACCATCGAGGGCGGGATTGGAGACCACATACTCTCGTGCGGTATGCTGAGACTCCTTGTCCACCAGCGTGCTGTGTTGATCGGTCTTGTGAGGGAAAAGGCGCTTGAGGAGTGCGAGGACGAGGATCACCCCCACCACGCCCATCGGATAGGTGATGGCGGTAGCAATAGCCATATCATTGGTCGACCGAAGGATCTCCGCCGGATCAGAGAGCACCGTCGTCGCTGTCTGCTGTGCGGCTGCCATAGCAGGCGTGTTGGTGACTGCACCGGAGAGCGTACCGATGAGCCCGGATAGGTCCAGTCCCGTAGTCTCGAGGAGGATAAAGAGCGCTGCAAAGCCACCGGCAATCAACACTAAGCCCCAGAGGTTGAGCCACACCCCATGCTGGCGGAAGGAGGAGACAAAGCCCGGCCCCACCTGCACTCCAAGAGCATATATAAAGAGGATGAGCCCAAAGTCCTGGATCACCCGAAGCATATCCCCATTGACCCGCGCACCGAAGTGCGCAAAGAGGATACCGACGAAGAAGACCCACGTCACGCCCAGCGTAAAGCCCTTGATCTTAGCCTTGCCTAAGTAGACACCCACGGCACATACCACACAAAGTAGTAGGATGGTCTGTATCGGTGTACCGGAGGACCATATCGCCTCCCATGCTGCTTCCATTACGTTATATCAATCTTCAATTTTTGCGTGCGCAAAGTTAAGCATAATAAGCATATTATGAAAAACGCAGTCGCGCCTACTGCCGGATAGAGCCCACGCATCGCTCCTGTGACAGGGGTAGTGAGTCAGGAGCAAGGTCTTTTATAAGTATCTTTGTAGAAAAGCAATAGAGAATAATCACCACCGCACAACAATTGACTTTCGATGGTACAAGTTCTTATCATCCTATTACTTACGGCAGTACTACTGATGTGGGGGCGGATCCGGTCGGACGTGATCGCGCTCTGCTCTATGCTGGCACTCGTGCTGACCGGCATCATCACCCCCGAGGAGGGCTTGGCCGGCTTCTCCAACTCAGTCGTCATCATGATCGCCGGACTCTTCATCGTGGGAGGTGCCATCACGCAGACCGGTCTCGCCCGTCTGATAGGGAATAAGGTGCTCTCCCTCGCTGGGGAGAGCGAAGTGAGGCTCTTTTACCTCGTCATCATGGTGACGATCCTGCTGGGACTCTTCGTCAGCAATACCGGCACCGTGGCGATACTGATGCCCATCGTGGTGACGATAGCCTCACAGTCGGGCGTGGATGCGCGCCGGTTGCTGATGCCGATGGCCTTTGCCTGCAGTATCTCGGGGATGATGACGATGATCGGTACGCCACCCACACTGATCGTCCACAATGCCCTGATCGAGTCGGGGAGAGAGGGACTACAATTCTTCACCACCCTGCCTGTCGGGCTGATCATCCTCCTGCTCTGCGGTGCTCTCCTCTGGCCGCTCTCCAAGGGGCTGAGCAGGAGAGGCGATGGTCATGCGACCGGGCGGCGACTGCGCAAGAGCCCGGAGCAGCTGAGCAATCAGTACAATCTCCTGGAGGATCTCTATCGACTGAGGATCGAAGAGGGCAGTAACCTGAGAGGAAAGTCCCTCTCGGAAGCAGACCTGACGGGCCGCTTCCACTGCAGTGTAATCGGAGTGAAGGGGGTCCACATAGGTGCCCGCGCCACGGTGCCTACAGCGGAGACCACCCTTGAGAGAGGCTTTGTACTCCACGTGAGCGGGGCATACGAGGACGTCCGGCGACTGGCAGAGGAGACAGGCCTCACCTTCCTCGATGAGGAGAGACCCTTCTCGGGACAGCTCTCCTTCAGCGAGTATGGGCTCGCCGAAGTGGTGGTAAAGCACAGCTCCCGCCTCATCGGCATGCAGATCAGTGAGACGAAGCTCCGGCAAAACTATGGCATAAGCATCGTCGGGCTGCAGCGACACAGCTCCTACATCACGCAGAGACTCTCCCGAGTGAGGATCCACGAGGGAGACATGATGCTGGTGCAGGGCACATGGGAGGACATTGAGCGACTGGGTAGTCAGGAGCCCGACCTGATCGTGCTGGGGGAGCCCTCCGCGGAGGCCTCCAAGGCAATCATCAGCGAGCGCGGACCGCTGGCAGCGGTGATCATCCTGCTGATGATCCTGGCTATGATCTTCGAGTGGCTCCCACCGGTGATCGCAGTCCTCCTGGCCGATGCGCTGCTGATCCTCACCCGAAGCTTCCGCAGCGCAAAGGATGCTATCAGCGCCATCAGCTGGGAGAGCGTGATCCTCTTCGCCTGCATGATGTCGCTCGCCACCGCGATGGATAATACCGGTCTCTCCACGGTGATCTCGGGCGGTATCGTCAGCGGACTGGGTGCCTACGGACCCTACGCTGTCCTCGGTGGGATCATGCTGGGGACGCAGCTGCTGTCGATGTTCATCAGCAACACCGCCACGGCGGTCCTCTTTGCCCCCATTGCCCTCCAGGCGGCGACCGGACTGGGAGTGGATCCTCTCCCCTTCATGATCGGCGTCACCGTCTCGGCAAGTATGTGCTTTATGAGCCCCATATCCACGACGCCCAACGCCATGGTCATGAGTGTCGGGAGGTATAGCTTCATGGACTATGTGCGGGTGGGACTCCCACTTCAGATCATCGTCATCGGAGCGATGATCTGGCTCATCCCGATGATCTACCCGATGTGAGAGTGTCAGCAATAGGTTAAGTAACTTTGTGGAGAACCAAGAATAATCACTACCATATGGCATAAGAGACACGATGATACAGGTCCTTATCATTCTAATAATAACGGCCGGACTGCTGGTATGGGGGCGGATCCGGTCGGATGTGGTGGCGCTCTGCTCCATGGTGGCGCTCGTATTGTCAGGAGTGATCACGCCGGAGGAGGGGTTGGCAGGATTCTCCAACTCTGTCGTCATCATGATCGCCGGGCTCTTCATCGTCGGGGGTGCCATCACCCAGACCGGTCTCGCCCGACTGATCAGCAATAGGGTACTCTCCCTTGCCGGAGAGAGTGAGCTAAGGCTCTTCTATCTCGTCATCCTCGTGACGATCATCGTGGGACTCTTCGTCAGCAACACCGGGACCGTCGCCATACTTATGCCTATCGTGGTGACGATAGCCTCGCAGTCGGGCGTGGATGCACGCCGGCTGCTGATGCCGATGGCCTTTGCCTGCAGCATCTCAGGGATGATGACGCTGATCGGCACACCGCCTACGCTTATCGTGCACAACTCACTTATTGAGTCGGGGCACGAGGGGCTGCACTTCTTCACCACGCTGCCGGTGGGGCTGGTGATCCTCCTGATCTGCGGGACACTCCTGCGACCGCTCTCTAAGCTGCTCGCTCGCAGTGGGGAGACAGCGACGGACACGAAGCGGATGCGAAAGAGTCCGGAGCAGCTCAGCCGGCAGTACAATCTCCTCGAGGACCTCTACCGGCTGCGGATCGAGGAGGGGAGTTTCCTGAGGAAAAAGACACTTGCCGAGCTGGACCTGACGGGACGCTTCCACTGTAGCGTGATCGGTGTGAAGGGGGTCCACCTCGGAGCTCGTGCCACGGTGCCTACGGCAGAGACGATGCTGCATCGGGGCTTTGTACTCCACGTGAGCGGTGCGTATGAGGATGTGCAGAAGCTGGCCGAGGAGGCCTGCCTCACCTTCCTTGACGATGAGCAGGAGGGGCAGCGGACCTTCTCGGGACAGCTCTCCTTCAGCGAGTACGGCCTTGCCGAGGTGGTCGTGAAGCACGGCTCCCGCATGATCGGTAAGCATATCAGCGACACCGGCTTGCGCCAGACCTATGGGATCAGTGTCGTCGGTCTGCAGCGAAATCGCTCCTACATCACCCACAGACTCTCCCGTGCCACACTGCAGGAGGGAGATATGCTCTTAGTGCAGGGTACATGGGAGGATATAGAGCGGCTGGGAGGTCAGGAGACCGACCTGATCCTCCTCGGAGAACCGGCGACAGAGGCCTCCAAGGCAATCATCAGCGAGCGGGGTCCGGTGGCAGCGGTGATCATCTTCCTGATGATACTGGCGATGATACTCAACTGGCTTCCTCCCGTGATGGCGGTGCTGATCGCCGACATCCTACTGATCCTGACCCGCTGCTTCCGCAGTGTCAAGGATGCCATCGGGACGATAAGCTGGGAGAGCGTCATCCTCTTTGCCGCCATGATACCGCTGGCGACAGCGATGGACAATACCGGCCTATCCGCCATGATTTCAGGAGGCATAGTAAGCGGCCTCGGGACCTATGGTCCCTATGCGGTACTGGCAGGGATCATGCTCGGCACGCAGGTACTGACTATGTTTATCAGCAACACAGCGACAGCGGTACTCTTTGCCCCTATCGCTCTTCAGGCAGCCTCAGCCCTCGGGGTGAGTCCCATCCCCTTTATGATCGGTGTCTCCGTAGCGGCGAGCATGTGCTTTATGAGTCCCTTCTCCACCCCACCCAATGCCATGGTGATGAGCGTCGGGAAGTACAGCTTTATGGACTACGTGCGGGTAGGTCTGCCCCTCCAGGTGGTCGTCATAGCAGCTATGGTCTGGCTCCTGCCGCTCTTTTATCCTCTGTAAAGGTTGTAAGGGAAGAGCAAAAAGGGCAAAAAGCCGGGAGAATTTTCGTATCTTTATCGCTACGAGTACTAAGCAAAGCGAATTTATGTCAGAGCGTAGAGATATAGAGATACCTATCAGGGAGTTACCGATCAACCAACTCTCACCGGAGGATCAGGAGCTTGTGGCTAAGGCTAAGGAGATCGTCTCCGGCGCCTATGCCCCCTACTCCCACTTCCACGTCGCTGCCGCCCTCCGTCTGGAGAGCGGACGGATCGTCCTTGGGACCAATCAGGAGAACGCCTCCTACCCCCTCGGGCTATGCGCCGAGCGGACCGCCCTCTTCCAGTCCGGTGCTCTCTATCCCGATGATCCCGTCACTTCGCTCGTGATCGTGGGTGCAAAGGAGGATGGCACGGTCATCAAGACCTGCGCTCCGTGCGGTGGTTGCCGCCAGGTGATGCTGGAGATGGCTGACCGCCATCACCACCCCTTCCCAGTGATCCTTGCAGGTCCGGAGTCGGCACTTGTGGTCGAGGACTGCCGAGACCTACTGCCGATCAACTTTGACGCCTCCTCTCTGTAATCAGCGATGAGTGACTTTGTCGTATCGGCACTGAAGTATCGCCCCTCCACCTTCAGAGACGTGGTGGGGCAGGAGGCGCTGACCACCACGCTCCTCAATGCGATCAAGGAGGATAAGCTCAGCCATGCCTACCTCTTCTGCGGTCCGAGAGGAGTGGGCAAGACCTCATGCGCCCGCATCTTTGCCAAGACCATCAACTGCGAGCACCGCACCCCGGAGGGCGAGGCGTGCAATGAGTGCAGCGAGTGCATCGCTGCCAACGAGCAGCGGTCGTACAATATCTTTGAGCTCGACGCGGCATCCAACAACTCCGTCGACGACATCCGCAACCTCATCGATCAGGTCTACATCGCCCCTACGACAGGTAAGTATCGGGTATACATCATCGACGAGGTGCATATGCTCTCCTCCAGTGCCTTCAATGCTTTCCTGAAGACACTCGAGGAACCGCCGGCGCATGCCATCTTTATCCTCGCCACCACGGAGAAGCAGAAGGTCCTCCCTACCATCATCTCACGCTGTCAGGTCTACGACTTCCGTCGGATCACTTCCGACGACATTGCCCGCCACCTGGAGTATGTGGCTCAGGATAAGGGGGTCAAGGCGGATAAGGAGGCCCTCCAGCTGATCGCACTCAGCGCCGACGGTGGGATGCGCGATGCGCTGAGTATGTTTGACCAAATCGCCGGATTTGGCAACGGCTCGGTCACGGTCGAGGGGGTACGGAAAAACCTAAGCCTCCTTGATGAGGACGGCTACTTCTCACTCCTTGACTACATCACCCGAGGCAATCACAATAAGGTGCTCCAGCTGGTGGACAACTTCCTCCGCCGCGGCTACGACACAGACGTGGTGATGAGAGGGTTCTCCAATTTCCTCCGCAATCTCCTCGTGGCTCGGACCAAGGATACCATTGCCCTCGTCGAGGCACCGGAGTCGATCAAGGAGCGACTAAGCAAAGTGAGCACTGCCCTAAAGCCGGGACTGATCTGGAATTACCTGAAGATCTCCACCGCCTTTGGCTCCAAGTACAAGAGCAGCAGCGAGCGAAGGCTCGCCCTCGAGGTGGCTCTCCTCCATATGTGCGAGCTCTCACCGACAAGCGAGCTAAAGTCTCCCGCCGAGGTAGCGGAGACTACCACTCCACCTAAGCAGGCTCAAGCCACTCCCCCATCGGCACAGAGTCAGCCGGTCACTCCTCAGCCCCAGCAGGCGGCACCACAGCAGCCGGCACCCCAGCAGGCAGCACCCCAGCAGGCAGCGCCCCAGCAGGCAGCGCCCCAGCAACCGGCACCTCAGCAGGCAGCGCCGCAGCAGAGCGCTCGGCAACAGCAGTGGGGTACTCCGCAACAGCCGCAGCAACAGCCGGCACCACCCTATCACCAGCCGAGCGGGGCCGCACCTCAGCAGAGTGCACAGAGCCGCTATGGCTTCTCGCTCTCTACAGGACGGCGCACCGCTGACCAGGGACAGCAGACAGTCGCCCCATCGGCTAATCAGCCCAAGAGAAACAATCCCTTTACTGAGGAGCAACTCAAGGAAGCGTGGACGACCTACCGACATCAGCCCGGCGTGGATCGTCTGATCGCTGGTGCGATGAAGGATCATCCACCGGTCTTCACGCCCCCCTACTCACTGGAGATGAAGGTCTACAGCGAGACGGAGAAGGCGGAGATGGAGAAGGTCTCGGATCAGCTGCTTCAGTACCTCAGAGACAGCCTCAGCAATGACTTCCTGACGATCTCCTTCCCCGTGGTCAACGACCCAAGGGAGCTGGGTCCCACGACTCCGACCGAGAAGTATGACTACTTCGTCAAGAAGAATAAGTGGGTCGAGCGACTGGCAGAGGATCTCGACCTGAAGCCCTACAGTTAAGTATATCATTCAACCACATTTTTAGTTTTTCAAACCACTAATTTTATCACAGCATGAAAAGAACTCTTTCTTATCTACTGATGAGTCTTGCCGTTGCAGGGACCTTTACCCTCACGGCTGCAGCACAGACGCCTGAGCAGAAGTCTGACGAGTATGTCTTCACGACCGTAAAGGCATGCGAGATCACCCCGGTACAGGATCAGGCATCCACCGGTACCTGCTGGTCCTTCAGCACTCACTCCTTCCTCGAGGCTGAGTCTATCCGCCAGGGTGGTCCCAAGCTGGTCACTGCACCTATGTACACCGCCTCCATGTCCTACAAGGACAAGGCGCGTGACTATGTGCGCTACCAAGGCAACCAAAACTTTGCCGAGGGCGGAAGCTTCTACGACGTCATCTACGCCGTGCAGCACTACGGCATCATCCCGATGTCTGAGATGCAGGGACTCAACTACGGCACCAAGCGCCACAACCACCAGGAGCTCTACGCCATCACCAGGGGCTTCCTCGATGGTCTGCTGAAGAATATGGATCGCCGTGGGACGCTATCTCCCGTCTGGACGAAGGCCTACGACGGCATCATCGACACCTACCTCGGCGTGGCACCCAAGACCTTCACTGTAGATGGTAAGACCTATACCCCGGAGAGCCTCCGCAAGGCCATGAAGATCGATGCGAATAACTACGTATCCCTCACCTCTTACATGAGCCAGCCGCTCTACGAGCCCTATATCATCCCGATCCCCGACAACTGGCGTCACAGCGCCAGCTACAACGTCACCCTCGACGAGCTGATGGAGACGATCGACAATGCGATCAATAACGGCTTCACCATCGCCTGGGGTACGGACGTGAGCGAGCCCGGATTTACCCGCGACGGTCTCGGCATCCTCGCCGACCTCGACCTGCCGGAGAATGCAGGCTCCGATCAGGAGCGCTGGGTAGGTGCCTCTGACAACCAGCGTCACCGTATGGTGATGGAGCGCATCTCCAAGCCCGGTATCAAGGAGATCGAGGTTACCCCCGAGTATCGCCAGCAGGGCTTCGACACCCTCGAGCTCACCGACGATCACGGTATGCTGATCTATGGTATTGCCAAGGATCAGAATGGTAAGAAATTCTATATGGTCAAGAACTCCTGGGGTGAGACCGGCAAGTACAAGGGCATCTGGTACGTTACCCCTGCCTTCGTAGCCGGCAAGACGATGAATATCGCCATCCACAAGGACGCTCTCCCCAAGGCCCTTCGCGCTAAGCTCGGCCTCTGATAGCCTCACCTAACCTCCTCTCTCAGGAGGCATACTAATAGTGGGCGGTGCAGAACCATTTCTGCACCGCCCACTACTTGTTTATGTACCTTGCCTTTTACTCCGTCAGCAGGGACTCGATGTCCACCTTCTGCTTTGTGCCGGACCCCTGTCGGGCGTGGAAAGCCTTGTAGAGCGCCGGTACGACGATCAGCGTCAGCAGGGTAGAGAGAGCCATACCACCGATGATCACCCATGCCATACCGGTCCGGAGCTCAGCACCGGAGCCATGCGAGAGGGCAACGGGGAGCATACCGATGATGGTCGAGAGGGCAGTCATCAGGATCGGTCTCGTACGGAGCTTGACCGCCTGTATCAGCGCCTCGTCCACCGGCAGTCCCTCGGCGCGGGCTTCGTTGGCGAAGTCGACCAGCAGGATCGCATTCTTGGCGACCAGACCTACCAGCATCACCATACCGAGCATGGCGTAGATGCTCATGGCAGTATTGGCCAGGGCGAGGGCGAGCAGGGCTCCGACGATCGAGAGCGGGATGGCGATCATCACGACGAGCGGGTCGGTCCAGTTGTTGTAGAGCAGCGTCAGTGCGAGGTAGATGAAGAGGAGCGAGAGCAGGATCGCCGTCATGAGGACGCTCATCGAGTCGGACATCTTCTTCATATCACCGGCGGTCTGTATCTGCACCCCACCGGGCATATCCTCACCATCGAGCCGGGACATGAATTCCTTGGCAATTGCGCCGGCAGGCACTCCGTAGGCCTGAGCGCGCAGCGTGACGGAGCTATTGCGATTGTACCTCTCCAGTCGGCTGGGACCGATGCCGAGGCTGACATCGGCAAATTGCGAGAGCCGGATGAGATCGCCCTGACCATTGACGACCATAAGTCCGGCGACATCCTCAATGGATCGGCGAGAGACCTTATCAGCACGGATGTTTATGGCGTACTCATAGTCCCCCTCAGTATATCTGAGCTGGTCATTGCCCTGGAAGCTCGTCTGCATCATCATGCCTACATTGTCCAGGGTGAGCCCGAGATTGGCCATCTTGTCGCGATCGACGTGCACTGTGACCTCCGGCGTGGCATTCTCGACGGAGAGCCACGGCTGGATCACGCCCGGGATCGTGCTCAGTGCTGAGAGCGCCTTGTCGGCATAGAGAGCGACCGAGTCCTTGTCGGTACCGGAGATCACATACTCCACGGACGCCTTGGAGACGGTACCGGTCATGCTGACATTGCAGACCCTCACTCGCGCATCCACGAGATAGTCCGAGAGGGGCTTCCGGATCTTAGCGACATAGGTCTCGGTGCCGCCGGGGACCTCCTTGAGCTTGACATTCATCTCAGCGAGATAGGGTGTCCCCTTGCTGCTCTGACCATTATCACTGGTAAGTCCCACCATGGTCACCACCTTCTCCACCTCAGGTCGCTGCATCAGCCAGTCCTCAGCCTTGCGCACCAGCTTATTGGACTCCTCCATAGATATGTCCTTGGGCATCTCCAGCTGGATGATGCACTCGTGCCGGTCCATATAGGGCTGAAACTCAAAGTTGATAAATCCAAGTGGGAAAAGTGCCATCACACCCGCCATCATGGCGATGACGATGAGCGCCAGAGTCCGGCGGTGACTCAGCCCCCGGCGGGTCACCATAGAGATACGCTCTGCAAAGCGACTGATGCCCTCCTCAAAGCCGCCAAGCATCCGACCGATGAAGCTGTCCCTCCTGAGGGGCTGCACATTCCCCAGCCGAGAGGTGAGCAGCGGCACGAGGGTCAGGGCTGCAAGGAGGCTGAAGAGGATCGCTATCACGATCACAGCACAGAACTGCCGGAGGATGTCCGAGACAAGTGAATTGGTGAAGATGATCGGCAGGAAGACGACCACCAAGACCATAGTGACCGAGATGACGGTGATGCCGATCTCGTTCATGGCATCCCAGGTGGCGCGGACGCGGTTTTTCCCCATCTCCATGTGGCGATAGACGTTCTCAATGACCACGATCGCATCGTCCACCAAGACACCGATCACCAGCGAGAGTGCCAGGAGAGACATCATATTGAGCGTGAAGCCAAAGAGCCTCATCCCGATGAAGGAAGCGATCAGAGACACCGGCACCACGACCATCACGATCAGGGCGTTGCGGACGTTGTGGAGGAAAAGCAGGATCACCAGTGACACCAGGAGGATGGCGAGCAGGAGATCCGTGAGCACGGAGCTGATCGCATTGCGAGTAAAGGTGGTGGTATCTTGCGCCACCTCTATCCTCAGTCCATCAGCGACGTAGCGCTCCTCGAGGGTCCGGATCTGCTCTGCCACCGCCTTACTCACATCGAGGGCGTTGGCGTCTGACTGCTTGAGGATATTGAGGAGGATCGCCTCCTGACCATTGACGCGCCCCATCTTGACCGGGTCCTTGACCCCATCGACCACCTCAGCGACATCCTCGAGACGGATGGCTGTGCCATTGACGTTGCGCAGGATCAGCCTACGGAGCTGGTCGATGGAGGTGATCTTACCGGAGAGACGGACCGCCATCTGCGACTCATCGCTCCTGAGATAGCCGGTGGGGAAGTCTAGGTTGGAGGCACGTATGGCACCCTGTACCATGACCGGCGTGATGCCGAGGTCCTGCATCTTGGCCTTGTCGAGATTGATCTGGATCTCACGCTCCACGCCGCCGACCAGCCCCACATTAGCGATGCCCTTGATGTGTGACAGCTCGGGGACGATCCGCTTGTCGATGAGGTCAAAAAGGTCCGTCGACCCGATGTCCGCCGTGGCAGACAGGATCAGGATAGGCTTCTCATCGACCGATACCTTAGAGATCATCGGAGAGATAATATCCCGAGGCAGCTCCGCACGCCTGGCTGAGAGCCGATTTTGCGCATCGGTCATCGCCTTGTCGATATCGGTCCCGAAGTCAAAGGAGACCATGATCATCGACATGCCCTCAAAGGAGTAGGACTGCATCTGGTCGATGCCCTCCATACTCGATAGGACCTCCTCCGCCTTCTTCGTCAGAGAGTTCTCCACCTCTGTCGGCGAGGCCCCGGGGTAGATGATCTGTACGTTGAGCAGCGGCGGCGTAAACTTCGGCATCAGCTCTGCGCTCAAGCTCCTAAAGCTCAGGAAGCCCAGCACGGTCAGCAGGATAAAGAGGACCGTGACAAATATCGGGCGCTCTATAGATGTCTTGACGATTTTCATACCTTACTCCGCTTGTCAGTCATTAACCGCCTTGACGGGCAGACCATCCGACACATTGATCAGACCAGATACGATGACGCAGTCACCACTCTCCAGTCCGCTGAGGACCTCGATCCGATCACCGATGAGACCGCCGACCGTAATGGTCTGCTCTCTCGCAATCCCCTCCTTGACGACGTATACGTGAGCATCCTTGACACTGCCGATGATGGCTCTGCGAGGGATCAGGATCCCGTGCGTCTCCTCACTGCTGCCAAAGGACACCGAGACATACATACCGGGCCGCAGTCCATCCACACCCTCCTTATCCAGCGTCACCTCCACGGGGAAAGCGAGGGCATGATTCGCCCTACTCCCCACCATGGAGATACGACCGGAGAGGGCCCGGTCGGGATAGACCTCGCTGGCCACAGAGACGGTCTGTCCCTCTGAGAGCTGCAGCCGCTGACGCTCGGTCACGAAGCAGGTAGCCCTGAGCTGCGAGTCATCGACGATATCAAAGAGCTTGGTGCCGGGATTGACATAGCTGCCGACCTCCACATACCGCTTATAGATCTCGCCTGAGATGGGCGCCTGCAGGGAGGCATCGGCCAGCCGGCGACGGCTGGCGACATAGCGCCCCTCAGCCGCCACCATCTGGGTATTCATCGCACTGAGCTGCTGATCGGTGACACCGCCCTGGCTGTGTGCCTGACTATATCGCTCATAGTCTCGCTTAGCCGCCTCATAAGCAACACGAGCAGACTCAGCATCGGCTCTCAGCGTCTCCACATCGAGCTGTACAAGGAGCTTCCCCTTAGTGACACGATCACCCTCGTCGGCATAGACCGAGACGACTCGTCCACCAATGCCGGCGACGACAGATAGATCGTGTGCTCCTGCCACGAGTCCATTGGAGACAAAGGAGGCGGTATAGTCGCTCTCACTCACCGTCTCGGTGCGGACAGCCACTGCCGACTGACCCTCCATAAGACCCTCTGTCTTGGCAGCGGTAGCCCTCTTATTGAGTACCAAAGTCACTACGATGAGACCAATGATCAGCACGATGGCTAATGGGAGATAAATTTTTCGTTTCATGACAATGTGATTATGCTGAAGTGTGACTATTATTCCATAAGGTCTCGTATCTCACCCCGACTCTTCTTGAGGTCGATGAAGGCCTTCATATAGTCCCCGAGAGCGCTGGCGTACGACATCTGTGCTTGCACGAGAGACTGGCTCGCATTGAGGACATCAGAGAGAGAGGCGACACCGAAGCTGTAATTCTTCTGCGCCAGGTCAAGGACCTGCTCCGCGAGAGCTTGGTTATCCCTCTGTAGGGCGATGGTCCGCCGGGTGTCTCTCAGCTTAAGGGAAGCATTGAGGTTAGCCATCCTAAGCGACTGGTCGAGTGCGTGCAGATCCTCTTGCGCCTTGAGCAGGTCGAGGTGACTCTCGCGCACCTTGGCGAGACGAGAGCCGCCGCTGAAGATCGGCATCCGGAGACTCACCCCGACCATGGCGGTCGGGTAGCCGTAGTTGGTTGCCCCACCGAAGAGCTGATCACTCATATGATTGTACTGCAGGTTGAGCGAGAGAGAGAGCGTCGGGAGGTACTCATACTTCTTCGCCCGCTCCTGCAGCTCGGCCATCCTCTCCCGCTGCTGCAGTTGCCTGTAAGCTATATGCCTGATGGGGTCAAAGGTGGGGGAGCCTACCGTGGTGATCTCCTGCTGAGCCATGAGGCTGAGGTCAAGGGCCGGAACGGTGATAGGCTCTGTCACCTCAAAGCCCATCTGGAGCTTGAGCAGGTTTTTCTGCACCTCAAGTCCGCTCTCTATCGCTGACTGCTGGGTCTTGAGGTTGGTGAGATTGACCCTCAGCCGATCCACATCCACCTTCTTGACCAAGCCGGAGGCGTAGTTGACCTCCATCATGCGGAGCATCTGCTCCACCAGTTCCACGCTCCGAAGCATCTGTGACGCAGCGTACTGAGTGACCTGGACCCCATAGTAGAGGGTAGCGGTCTGAGCGATCACATCCTCCTCTGTCGAGAGGGCGCCCAGCTCTGCCATCTGCTTGGAGACCTTGGCAATGTCGAGGGTATTGAAGAGCGACATATTGAGTAGCTGCTGACTGAGCGACAATCCCGCATTGGCACTGTACTTCGTCCCCATCTCAATGGTCATATACTCTGACGCATTGGGATCGCGCATCTTCTCGGGGAGGAAGTTATTCATGAAGTTGGGCATGATAAACTTTGCCTTCTTCAGGTTGTCATTAAGCCCTGCGGACCCACTGATCTGAGGCAGGAGAGCTCCGAGCACCTCTTGACGGGCTCGCTCAGCCTTCTCACGGTCAAGGGCGGACTTCTTGACATTGCTATTGTGCTCCACGGCATAGCCGAGGCACTGCTGTAGCGTGTAGCCCTCCTGAGCGTGCCCTGTGACCGAGAGCAGGAGCAGGCCGAGGACGAGCACCACCAAGCGACTATTGGATGATATCATGGTACGTGGTGTATAAGAGTTGATTTCCTTCCTCGGAGACGATGGCGCGCAGGTGGTACCCCAGTATGGTGGCAAAGTAGCTCCCTGAGGGGAGTAGCTTATTACGCACCACGGCATTGATGTAGAAGCCAAAGACAGAGTACGAGAGATACTCGCACATAAAGGGGATGTCCAGATCAGCTCTGTAAAGTCCGGTCTCCACCCCTCGTCGTAGATTAGCCTGCATCTTGTCTCCAAAGAAATTGGATCCGATCGCATGCTCCAGCATCGCCTGATGTGGGTTGTTGCGCATCAGGTCGGAGAAGAAGACGGGATTGAGCGTCTCAAAGAGCCGATCCAGCTGCTTAAAGCACAGGACCAAGCTCTCTATGGCAGACCTCTCCCCATCGTCAAGCAGCGAAATGGCACTTTGGAAGTCACCGGAGATGGCATGGACGCACTCCTTGAGTAGCTCCTCCTTGGAGGAGAAGTTGTTGTAGAGCGTCTTCTTCGTGACGCCCATCCTTGCTGCCATCTCATCCAGCGAGAGGAGAAAGCCCTCTTGCTTGAGGATGCCAATGGCCTTGCTTACGTACTTATCTTTACGACTTTGCCCCATAGTTATATTGATATTTGATTTCTGTTCACAGGGCAAATATACACTTTTTCTACTTACAAAGTGTAATCAACATAACCTTTAGCCGTTTTCTTTCTGTTTTTCCCCGAGTTTGGCTATCAAGGGAGCTATCTCTCACAAAGGGAGATTAGGGGGCGAGGCACCCCTTGCGGGGTCGTATATCTATCCAGAGGCACTCTTTCCCTCGGTCTTCGGCACTTCGTGCCTCGATGCACGTGCTATGGAGCAGCGATCCCTCCGGGGCTTCGCCCCTGCGGGATCTGCATCGGGTGCATCAGGAGAGGGATCTCTCGACAGGGAATCCCCGCTTCTTAGCATTAAAGCTCAAATGCGGCTCTCCATCAGAGCTTCCGATCGAGCTCAAGAGGATGCCCGATTTTGCCGTCTACTCCAGGAGCATATCTAATACCGGTAAAAGAATTCTCTAATACCGGTATTAGTGATCTCTAATATCGGTATTAGTGATTCGTGAGAAAGGTCCCCTGTTTTTCCCTGCCGTTTTCGGAGCCACACTAGAGCTCCCCACTCGCCCTTTTGGCTCCCCTATGTGTGTACTCCTGTCCGGAAACGACAGAAGCCCTGCCGGAGGTATCTCCGGCAGGGCTTCCTGAGGTATGTGGGGTGTGAGGTTACTTCATCTCGGAGCGAAGTACCTCGACGGCGCGCTTGAGCTGGGTGTCACGACCCTGCAGTGCCTCGGTGAAGTCCATGGGCTGCTTGACATCCGGCTCTACCTGATGGTTCTCGAGGTAGTAGCCCTCCTTCGTCATATAGCCAATGGCGGGTACGCCGAAGTAGATGGCGGGGTTCTGGAGGGTGATCCAATTGACGCTCGACATCGTCCCCGGTACCGGCATGCCGACGATCTTACCGATCTTCATCGTCTGGTAGACCCAGGGAGTGCCGTGGGCATTGGAGTAGTCGGCCTCGCAGGTGACCATGACACTCGGCTTGGTCCAGCGACGCGAGGGCATGGGGCAGTAGTCGCGCCCCTTCGTCATCTGCTCCAGATACTTCGTCCCGGTAAAGAGTACCTCGATGTCCTCGTGGAGGCGACCACCGCCATTGTTGCGGATGTCGATCACGATACCGTCGCAATTGTAGTACTTACCGAGCGCATCAGAGTAGACCTTGCGGAAGCTCTCATCGTCCATCGATGGGATGTGGACGTACCCGAGCTTGCCCTGGGAGAGCTTCTTCACCTCATCGGCACGCTGAGCCACCCACCGCTTGTAGAGCAGGTCGCTGAGCTTGCCGGAGGAGATGGGCTTGATCGTCTCCTCCCAGCGTGCACCGCTCTCCGGGCAGTAGAGGGAGATGAGGGTCTCGCGACCGATCTTGCCACTCAGGAGGGGGAAGAAGTCGGTCTTGGCACCGATCTCCTCACCGTCGATGGCGGTGATGTAGTCACCGGCCTCGACCTTGGAGCGGAAGGTGTCGAAGGGACCGCCGATGACTACCTCGTCGATCTTGAGCCCCTTATCGGAGGGCGTCCAGTCGAGGAAGAGTCCCAGCTCAGCGGTGGCGGGACCACTGATAGGTCCTCTGTAGCCACTTCCGGTGTGGGAGACATTCAGCTCGCCGAGGAGCTCAGAGAGCATGTCGGAGAAGTCCTGATCATTGGTGATATAGGGGAGGAACTTCTCGTAGTGATCGGTCAGCTTGGGCCAGTTGGCGCCATTGATATTGGTGATATCCTCGTAGAAGATCCGCTCCCCCTCCTCGCGGCGTACGTAGTCGTACTCGAATCGGCGCTCGTCAGCGGGACGGAGCTTCATGCGAGCGTCGTAGGAGATAGACTCTATCTTCTCGCCCGGGAGGGACATCTTCTTCATATCCCTTGAGCCGATC
>ERZ1673752.471-NODE-471-length-69104-cov-12.068574_pt1 | contig 69104 bp, 60 predicted proteins | sample MGYA00580195_ERZ1673752 | MGnify/ENA primary metagenome ERZ1673752 (study PRJEB41218, sample SAMN15661744) | gut metagenome | host: Homo sapiens | place: Canada: London | collected 2015-08-20/2019-03-30 | study: EMG produced TPA metagenomics assembly of...
TCTCTTCCCTTGCCCTCGCTGCACTTCTTTTGTGCTTCTACTATTGATTCGCATCTTTGGGAGAGGTGGCCGAGCAAAGCGAGGTCGGAGAGGGTATGCGCCGAATGTTCCTGTACAGTCGGTTTTGTGCACGCGCACAAGGTCAGCAATAAAAAAATAACCGCCTGCCCGGAGTACCCCGGACAGGCGGTTTTAATTTTATGCCCAGACGAACCAGCAGTAGAGGTAGCCGGTCAGGACGGCGAGGAGCGTGAATGGCACGCCGATCTTGAGGAAGTCGGAGGCCTTGACCTCATAGCCCTCCTTCTGCAGAATGCCGATGGCCGCGATGTTGGCGGACGCGCCGATGGGCGTCAGGTTGCCGCCGAGCGTCGCGCCGACGAGAAGGCCAAAATACAATACGTGCGCGTCGCAGCCCATCATGGCCGCGATGCCCTGCACGACGGGGAGCATCGTAGCGACATACGGGATATTGTCAATGAAGGCCGAGATGATGACGGAGCCCCAGACAATGATCGAATACATGCCGAACAGGCTCTTGCCGCCGAGCTTTACAAACAGGGCGCTGATGTCCTCGATGACGCCCGTCTCGGTCAGCGTGCCGATAACGACGAACAGGCTCATCAGGAGCAGAAGCGTTTCAAAATCAATCTCGCCCAGCGCGTACTTGACGGGGCCGAAGTGCTTCTTCTGAAGAATGGAGCGCACAAGGCCGATGAGGAACAGCGTCATGCAGATCAGACCGTTCGTGATGGCGGGTCTGCCCGGGATAAACGAAGCTGCGATCAGCAGTACCACGGTGCCGACCAGCAGATACGTTGGGAACAGATCCTCGACCACGGTCGGCTCTCCGACGGTGACCCTTCCCTTTTCCCTGCGGAAGATGAACATGATGACCGGGACGGTCACGAGAGCGCCCAGCTCGACCGCGAAGAAGATGGAGCATTTGCCGTCCATCACGATGAAGTCCAGAAAGTCCATGTTGGCATAGCCGCCCAGCATGATGGACGTCGTATCGCCGACGAGCGTTGCCGCGCCCTGCAGATTGGACGAGACGGCGATGCAGATGAGAAGCGTGACCGGGGACATCTTCAGCTTTTTGGCGATCGACAGCGCGACCGGCGCGATCATAAGAACGGTCGCCACGTTATCCACGAACGCGGACACGACGCCCGCGAACAGCGACAGCGCGACCGCCACCCACATGACATTGGGCGTCTTCCGCAGAAGAAGATCTGCCATGCGCTCCGGCATTTTGGACTCGATGAACAGCGCCACCGTCCCCATCGTGCCGGCCAGCATCAGAAGGACGTTCCAGTCCACCGCCGTAAAGACGGACGAGAGCGGCATCGCGCCGGAGACGACGAAAATGACCGCGGAGACGAGCGCGACATACGGCCGCTTTTTCGGCAGGGCGATCATGAGGATATAGGTGACGGCAAATAAAATGATGGTAAACAGCTTCATGGGCAGGGCTCCTTATGTAATATAACAAGGTAGTATTATACCGGTTTTTACTGCATTTGCAAGCGGTATCCGCCTGCCGGAGAAAAAAACACAGCCGCCCGCTTCCGGGCAGCTGTGCCTTGGGCTGTCAGTCCGCGCAGAATGTGATCTTTCCGCTGGAAATCACCGTAATAATATCCGCGATCGTGCATACAAGCGTCACGACCCGAGAGACCGTCGCGAGGACAGCCGGCAGCTCCACAAAGGACAGAATCGACAGCACATACGCCGCCGCCATGATCCAGCCGACAACGCGCGCGCCGGTCGTCTTGCCCGCCGCGCGGTACAGGCCGCCCACCAGACCGTCCACAAAGATCACCAGGATCAGCAGCAGCCACTTCGGCAGCTGTTCGATCCCGTTTCTCAGCTTTTCCAAGGTTTCCATGTCTATTGCTCCTTTTTATCTGTGCGTTTTCTTATTATGACGAACGCCGCTTGTTCCGGTTCCCGGTTTTGGGAAATTTTTTTACGCCATGCGCTGCCCGTTGATGACGAGGGCAAAGTGGAGCCCCAGCTTTTCCGCCGCGCGGCGGCACAGGAGCATGCGATCCATGAAAATTTCAAAATACTCGATGACCGCGCAGACCTCCGTATCGATCACGAGCGTCAGACAGATCTCGCCCTGGGTCAGCGTGACCTCGTGCTTTTTGACGGAGAAATTCACGCGGTCGTGGATATCGAATGCGGCGCGGGCCTTTTCCCGCACGCGGTTGGCGCGCACGTCCATCTTATCGGCCAGAATGAGCGCCGCCGCTACGGGGTTGACCGGGAAGGCCGTCTTTTCGTCGTGGTTGCCGATGGCGGTAATGATGGTCGCCGTCTCTTCGGGGCTGGCGCCCATCTTGTCGAGGATACGGAAGGCCATGACCGCGCCGGACTGGGCGTGGTCGATGCGGTTGATGACGTTTCCGATATCGTGCAGCCAGCCCGCGATCGCCGCCAGCTCGCACGTGCGGTCGTCATAGCCCAGCGTCTTCAAAATCGCGCTCGCCTGCGCCGAGACCAGCCCCACGTGGGCAAAGCTGTGCTCCGTAAAGCCCAGCGCCGACAGCGATTCATCCGCCTTGCGGATATAGCTTGTGATCTCCTCGCTCTTTTTGACCTGCTCCAGCGTAATTGCCATTCCTTTTCCCTCTTTATCTATAAAATCAAAGATTTGCTAACGTTGTTCCGTTCAGCCAGCGCAGGAGCTCCTCCGGCGTGGCCGGTTTGCCGACCGTGAGAAATTCCGTCCGGCCGGGGATCATCTGCGTGTCGTCGTCACTTTCGGCCCAGGTGACGCGCTGGAGCACCCGCGCCTGGCTCGCGCGCAGATCCTGCTCCTCGGGCGGCACCTGCCGGTGCTGGATGAGGATGGTCACGCCGTAATTATCCGACGTCCAGCGGCCGAAATTCGTCGTCGGCTTGCGCCATTTCCAGCGGCAGCGCGCGCCGCCGTCCTCTTTTTTCAGGAGCTTCAGATAGCCGTTCTCCACATCCTGCACGCAGCGCATCAGCCAGACGACGTGATAGCCCGCCTTCTGCAGAAACTCGCACACGTCAAAAAAGTGTGACTTCATAAGAAGCCCGTCCTGCAGCATGACGACGAACTGGTTGCACTGGATGTAGGCGATCATCGTCCTGCCGTCGACCGTGACCGGCACATTGCGGCACTGCTCCGGCACGAGCGACTGCCACCGCTCCCGCCAGCGCTCGGTATCCTCCGCCTTCTGCCGGTGCTTCCGACTTAAAAATTCAAACAGCATGGGCCGCTCCTTCCTGTCCCGCTTGGATCTTTCCGGTTCGATTCTAACCGGAGCAGGACGGCCTTGTCAAGTTTTATCGGCATCCGGCCGCATCAGTTGACGGATTCCTCCTGAACCGTTAAAATAGGAAACGACACCTTCCGCAACAGGAGGCCCCGGTATGAGCCAGTATCCGCATCTCAACAGCACCTATATCTCCCCGCGCCTGCAAGCGGCGCTCAGCCAGATCGGCTCGCACGCCATCACCACGATCATCGCGCCCATGGGCTACGGCAAATCGACCGCCGTCAAATGGTGGCAGCAGCACGAGGCGCGGCAGATCCCTGACGCCTGTATCCTGCGCCAACTCGTCGCCACGGACAGCAGGGCCGATTTCTGGGACGGCTTCTGCCGCACGCTGCGGCGCTGGCCGGCGCTCGCCGCGCAGCTGCGCGCGCTGGGCTATCCGGAAGGGCCGCATGCGCGGTTTCTGCTGTGTGAGCTGCTGCAGGACGCGCTGGCCGCCTTTGACAGCCCGGTCTACTTTATTCTCGACGACGTGTACCTGCTGCAGAGCGGCGATCTGCCCGCGGTTTTGTCGTTCCTGGCCGAGCGGCTGCCGCCGTGCGTCCATATGATCCTCGTGTCGCGGAACCATATCTTCTCCGAATCCGCCCGGCTGCGGCTGGGAAGCGGCCTTCTGGAGATCGTGGCGGACGATCTGCGGCTGACGCAGCCGGAGCTGGAATTGTATGCCGCGCGCTGCGGGCTGTCCCTGCCGCAGGCGCAGGCGCGGACGCTCTGCGCGGTGAGCGAGGGCTGGATCGCGATGATCTATCTGTGCTTCCGCGCCTACGCGCAGACGCATGAATGGCGCTTCGACACGCACAATATTTACGCCCTTATCGAGCAGGTCATGTTTGACCCGCTCGACGAGCGCCGCAGACGCTTTCTTTTATATAACTGCGTCACCGAGGAATTTACGCGCGCGCAGGCAGCCTTCGTCTGGCAGGATGCGGACGCGGACGTGCTGCTGCACGATCTGACGCACAACAACGCCTTTATCGTCTCCGGCGCGGGCGGCGTCTACCGCTACCACCACATGCTGCGGCAGCTGCTGCGCAAAAAGTTCGAGCTGCTGGAGCCAGAGTTGCAAAGCCGCGTGCTCGCGCGGGTCGGGCTGTGGTTTTTGCAGGCAAAAGATTATCTGCCTGCGGCGGAGTTTTTCCGCCGTGCGGGCGAGTGGCCGGGCGTGCTGCGCGCCGCGGCGCTCGACTGCGGCAAATCGCTCGGCGGCGAACACCGGCAGATGCTCCTCGACTGGTGCCGGAACTGCCCGCCGGAGATCCTGCAGCAGAACCCGGACGCCGTCTGCGTGCTGATGCGCAAGCTGTTCTCGTTCGGACAGATTCCGGAGATGCTCCGGCTGCGGGGGCTCCTTCTGGAAGCGCTGCAGGACGAAGCGGCCTACACGCCGCAGCAGCGGGATAATTATCTCGGCGAATGCGATCTTGTGATGAGCTTTCTGGCTTATAACGACATCGGCGCCATGAGTGCTCTGCACCGCAGCGCCAGCGCGCGCATGACGCGCACGACGCGCTGCATCGATCTTGACGGCACGTGGACCTTCGGCTCGTCGTCGGTCCTCATGATGTTCCACCGCACCGCAGGAGGCGCGGACGCGGAAAACGCGCAGATGCGCGAGTGCATGCCCCATTACTACCGGATCACCGACGGCCATGGCAGCGGCGCGGAATACAGCATGCAGGCCGAGACGGAGCTTCTGCGCGGCCAACTGACCGACGCGGAGATCAGCTGCCATCTGGCCGCCGACGCGGCCGCGTCCCGCGGGCAGTACAGCATTCTCCTGACCGTCGAATTTGTGCGCATGCGCATGGCGCTTCTGCGCGCAGATCAGGCTGCCGCAGAGGACATGCTCTGCGCGCTGCGCAGGACGCTGAAGCAGCAGCGGCAGTTTATCGTCCTGCGCTCTCTGGAGCTGTGTCAGGCTTGGCTGGAGGCGCAGTCCGGCTGCGGCGACCTATCCGGCCGCTGGTTCATGACGCCGGAAGCCGACGCGTCGTTCCTCGGCCCGATGCTCCCCATGCTGCGCACGGTGCAGAACGAAGTTCTGCTCGCGTCCGGGGCGTGGACGAAGCTCCTTTCCCGCGCTGATCGGTGCGCCGCGATCAATGCGCAGCTGCACGCTTTGCTGGCCGATAGTTACCTCCATATCCACCTTGCCTGCGCCAACGCGCGGCTCGGCCGGACGGAGGACGCCCGGCAGGAGCTGGACACGGCGCTCTCGCTCGCGCTGCCGGATGCATTTTATCTGCCGTTTGCCGAGCATGCGGACGATCTCGGCGCGCTGCTCCCGGAGGCGCTGCAGTCTCGCGGCGAGACAGCCGCCGCAGACGCGATCGCGCGCCTGTGTGCCATCAAGACCGCCGTGCCCGCGCCGCAGGACTACGGTCTGACCGGACGCGAGCTTGAGATTGCGCGGCTCGCCGCCGCGCGCAGGACGAACACCGAGATCGCCCAGACGCTCCATCTTTCGGAATCCACAGTCAAAAATCATCTCAAGCGCATCTTCGATAAACTGGGCCTTGACGGCGGCGCGCGGGGCAAGCGCGTGCTGCTTGCGTCCCTTCTCCCGCCCAAAGATAGCCCCTGAGGGGCCTATACAACCCACCTGCTCCACGGTAAACTGGTATCAGACCATTTATCGTGGAGTTTTTTCGCAAATTGAATTGGGAGGATCATCATGAAAAAAACCAGAAACCTGCTTCTTGTGCTGCTGGCTGCCATGCTGTGCCTGCTGCTTCTGACCGGCTGCGGGGAAAAGGACGTGACCGTGTCCGTGACGCTTGCCAATCACAGCGGCCGCGATATCTCATCCATCAGCATCACCCCCTCGACCAGCTCCGACTGGGATACCGAATTCGTCGACGGCACGTTCTCCGACGGCGAGACGATCGAGGCCAATCTCGGCACCTACAAGGAATCCGAGGTGCCCGGTACCTATAATATCCTTGTCTACAACGACGAAAATTACATCCTGTACGATACCAGCGTCGACGAGCTGGACTTTGCGATCCAGGACGGCGACACCATCGTCTTCCTGCCGCCCGAGGGCGAAGTCCCCATCGAGATCACCCACGACTATGACCCCTCCGCCTACGAAATGGCCGCTGAGCCGACAGGCTACACCGAGGAGGAGCTGAGCGGCGGCGATCTGAGCGGCTACACCGGCTGCTGGAAGCTGGAGGGCGAGCCGTTCTACTTCGTGATCAACGAGGATTTTGAGTGGATCGCCATCAATCTCTACGCTGAGCAGGTCGGCCCCGGCTACGTTGTGGACGAGGGCGAGAACATCACGCTCTGCATGGAGGACGGCACGGAGCTTGTCTCCCTCTGGCAGACGGCCTACGGCGACCTGAGCGATGCCAACGGCAACACGCTCACCTCCATGGACTACATCATGCTCCTGCCGACGCCGGAGGACGACCTCAACCAGACCGCCAGCTTCCCCGGCGGCTTCACGAACGTCACGATCGACTACCCCATCCAGATGGAAGCGCATGAGCAGCCGAATGTCTCGAACGCGCTGAGCTTCAACGCCGTCATGGAGGACGGCACGGACGATTATTACTCCAACATCATGATCGCCTTCCAACCCATCGAGGGCTTTGACCCCTACATGGAAAAGGGCGCGGCCACGGCGAAGACCTACATGATGAAGATGCTCGAGGACTTTATGAAGAGCATGTACGGCAGCTACCTCATCAAGTCCTTCGGCTCCGACTTCAAGGACAACGGTGACTATTACAGCCTGACCGGCTATATGTGGCTGGACGGCGACGTCTTCTCCGGCGATCTGCCCCAGCCGGTGCGCGGCTGCATGGAGGTCCGGTACTACGGCCCGACGGGCTATGCCCTCGTCGCGACGACCATCGCGCTCGAAGGCCGCATCCGCAATTACTTTGATATCTGCAACAACATGCTCACGACCCTCTCCTACACCGCAGGCTGGAGCACCGCGCCCAAGCCCGTGCCCGCACAGCCCACGTACTCCGGCGATTCCGGCGACTACGGCACGCCGTATTACTGGTACGACGAGGACGGCGACATCTGGTACTGGAACGGCTACGAGAACAAGTTCATCGGCTACGGCGCCGACGGCTACATCGACACCGACAGCGGCGAATACATGGAATCCAACGACGCGGGCTGGGACTACAGCGATGAATACTACGACGACTACGATCCGTGGTCCGATCCCGGCGACGGCTGGGGCGACTACTCCGACGATGAAGACGGCTGGGGCGATTACTTTGATTAAGCCCCACGGGAAACCGGAGGTACAGCTATGACGGCGGCACTGGCACTGGTTCTGTTTCTCCTGACGCTTGGCGGCGGGATCGCGCTTCTGTGCCTGCGCCGCAGGCGTAAAAGTGGACTTCTGCTTGCAGGCGGGATCGTCCTGCTGGTGCTGGCACTGCTGCTGGCCGGGTATTTGGCCGCGTGCGCGCTGCTGCTCCTGTCCATCCGGTAAGGCTCCGGGACAAAAGGAGAAAATGAAAAAACTTTTTTCGGATTTCACAGATATTTAATAACTGACCCCTAAGTTTTTTAATACCGGACTGATATTCTATACTTGCAAGAAGCAAAACGTCTTTTTCATTTTTCTCCTTTTCTCCATATTTTAAGAAGAACCGCACAAGTAAGCTGGTCACTTGCTTGTGCGGTTTCTTTTTCGCGAAAACCTCGTAGAGTTTGCGCCCGCAGGCGCAAATCAATGTAAATAGATTTTTTCCGGGAGCCCCCGCTCTCGGAAAAAATACATTACGCCGGCAAACGTGAATTTTGTGCGCCTGCGGCGCACAAAACTTTGCGATGCAGCCGGCGCACCTGTCCCTTTTGTCAAAAAAGCCGCAGCTTTTTTGACAGCGGCAGCCGCCCAAGTAAGCTGGTCACTTGCTTGTGCGGTTTCTTTTATGTTATAGTTGTGCCGAATGGAGGCCGCAAATATGATCTATACTGTTACCCTCAACCCCGCGCTGGACAAGACTGTTCAGATCCCGAATTTCCACCCCGGCGAGGTCAACCGCATCGCCGCCCTGCGCACCGATCCCGGCGGGAAGGGCATCAATGTTTCCAAGGTTCTGCATGCGCTCGCAGAGCCGAGCGTCGCAGCCGCCATCCTCGGCGGTGCCGCCGGGCAGCGCATCGCAGACGCCCTGCAGGCGATCGGCGTGGAGGGACTGTTTCTTTTTACGCAGCACGAAACGCGCACCAACCTCAAGCTCATCGACCCGGTGCAGCATACCAATACCGACATCAACGAACCGGGCGCGCCGGTCCCGCCTGGGACGGCAGACGCGCTTCTTACCAACCTGACTGCCCGGCTGACGGACGGCGATCTGGTCGTTCTCTCCGGCAGCGTCCCGGCGGGACTGCCGGAGACGGTCTACCGCGACTGGACGCTCGCCTGCAAAAAGGCCGGTGCGGCCGTTTTTCTGGACGCAGACGGCGCGCTGCTCCGGCACGGGCTGGAGGCGCAGCCCGCGCTCATCAAGCCGAATCTTGCGGAGCTGTCCGGCGTGACCGGCAGGCCGCTTCAGACGGCGGAGGACGCCGCGCAGGCTGCGCGGGCGCTTCTTGCCCGCGGCGTCGGGTGCGTCGCTGTGACGCTTGGGGCAGACGGGGCGCTTTTCTGCTGGCCGGACTGCATGCTCCGGGCCGAGTGCCCGCGCGTACCGGTCGGCAGCACCGTCGGCGCGGGCGACAGCGTCGTCGCCGCGCTGGCCTATGCCCGGCAGCACGGCCTTGCCCGTGCGGACGCCGCCCGGCTCGCCATGGCCGCAGGCACGGCGAACGTCATGTGCTCCGGCACGCAGGCCGCGCCGTATCAGGACATCACCCAGCTTCTGCCGCAGATCCGGCTTACGCAGTTATGAGCATCTCTCTTGCCTCTCCCGTTGGGAGAGGTGGCTGAGCGAAGCGAGGTCGGAGAGGGTAAACCGTGACTGCCAAGCACCCTCTCAGTCACCTGCGGCGACAGCTCTCCCGGAGGGAGAGCCAAGTGAGGCACTCTTGCCTCTCCCTCTGGGAGAGGTGGCTGAGCGAAGCGAAGACGGAGAGGGTATACCGTGCCTGCCAAAGCCCTCTCAGTCGCCTGCGGCGACAGCTCTCCCAACGGGAGAGCCAAGTGAGAAATGGCGCGTATCGATACCGATACGCGCTATGTTTTACGATCATCCATCAAACCAGATGGGCAGCCTTTTACTTATAGCACAGCACAGAGAACCACGTGACGAGATTGCCGTTATAAAATTCGATCCCGTTCTTTTCGGCAAGATCGGTCGCCACGATGCCGTAGCTCTCCACGCATGGGAACATCCGGTCCGGGTTGCGGCAGGGCGCGTTGGGATACGTGCAGTGCTCGCAGATCGCGCAGGCCTCGGTGGAGAGCGTCAGCACGTCGGAGGAATACTGCCGCAGGATATCGCGCACCTGCCGCGTGATTTTTTCATGCGGCGCGCGGGTCGCGAGCGTCGCCTCCAGATCGGCGATGTCCTCCACCTCCGTCAGCGTGGTAAAGACCAGCCCTGCGGGATACGACAGCACCTTTTCCCGGCAGGCTTCCACCGTGCCGACCGCCGGCGGGCAGGCCCAGCTCTTGCCGTACATGGTGCATTCATGCTCGCACACGTAACGGATCCGTTCAGAAAATTCGATCTGCCGCGGGTCGATCCACGCGTACTGACTGATGGGCAGCTCGCACAGCTGCGCCTCGACGGCCTGTCTGTCCATAAAAAATGCTCCTTCTGCGCTGTTTTCTTTCCCTATTGTATCCAGTGACCGCAAAAAGGTCAAGGCATAGAAAAACCGCACCCGGCACGGTGTGTGTGATGCCGGATGCGGATCATGCGGCGCGCAGAATTTGCACGTTGCACAGGATGAAAAAAAGTGGTATACTGTGTTGGTATACGGCCAGAGGAAAACGGTGCTTCGTCTGCCTCTGTCTTTATCTGCATTGTAGCACACAGCCGCCGCCGATTGCACCCTACGGGCGCTTCCCGCGGCGATACCCATGGGAGAACAGCACTCTACCGGCAGTAGAATCTCCTGTATTTTCAGTACTTTCGGGGGAAAGGGGTCTTCTTATGATTCAGGACGAACAGACGCTGCGGCGAACTGTCGCAAAAAATATCGCCGCCTACCGCAAGTCCCATAAGGACACCCAGCTGGACCTTGCGCGCAAGCTCAATTACTCCGACAAATCCGTCTCCAAGTGGGAGCGCGGCGAGGGTCTGCCCGACGTGTATATCCTCGCGCAGATCGCGCAGCTGTATGGCATCACCGTCAGCAATCTGATTGGAGAAGAGGATCCGCCGAAAAAGTCCAACCCGCATTTCCATATCTATGTGGTGCTGCTGTCGGTGGCGCTGGTGTTCGTGATCGCGGCGATTTTGTTCACGGCGTTTACGATCGCGGCCGTGCCGTTCCCGTCGTGGCTGTTTTTCCTGTACGCCGTGCCGGTGTCGAGCATCGTGTGCATCGTGTTCACGTCTCTCTGGTGGGGCATTCTGCTGCAGGGGCTGTCCATCACGGCGCTCATCTGGTCGGCGGGACTGTGCATCTATCTTTCCATCCCGTCGATCCCGTATCTAAAGCTCATCTTTGTCGTCTGCGCAGCCGTGCAGGTCCTCATCACGCTCTGGGAGCTGTTCCGGTATTCCAGAACAAGAACATGGTTCTAAAAGGCTGCACACTTTCCGCGCAGCAGTACGAAAAGCCTGTAGGGGCGGACGCCTCTGTCCACCCTTGAGAAGTTGCGAATTTGCCGTAGATTCTCATAAAATCGGTCTGTTCTGCCGGGCGGACAGGGTCGTCCGCCCCTACAACTTCACTATTGCTTTTCACTGCATCATTGATCCAACAGCCCCGCACGCATGGCGTGCGGGGCTGCTTTTTAATATTTGAAGATGCTGCCGCCGACAAATTCGCGGACGATGGAGTCGCGCGGGACGTAGGGCGTGTCGAGGGGCGGCAGGCTCTTGACCACGTCCATGAGAACGGTCAGCCCCTGCTCGGCGATGAACGCGTCGTCCAGATCCTCGGCGAACTGCGGGATCTGGCGCAGATATTTGGCCAGAATGCACAGCTCATAGTCGTGGAAGGAGTCGATGTGGATGGAGGCGTTCGGCTTGTTGGGCAGGATATACTGCTGCTCGCCGCGGTTGACCGACTGCGCGCGCAGGATGGTCTCCCGCAGAGAGTTGCCGCGGCCCTGATAATTGCGGATCATGCGGCGCGCCACGCGCACCTGCTCCGGGTGGATGATGCGGTCGCCCGGCGTGATGATACGCGTTCTCGGCGCGACGTAAATGCCGGTGGCCTTGCTGCGGATGGGGTCGAAGAGCAGAGGGTTCAGCATGTGGATGCCCTCGGCAATGATGACGGCCTCGCGGCTGCCCTCCATCGGCGTATAGCCGCCGGTGCGGTTGTTCGGGAAATCGTACCACGGCACCTGCACGGTCTCGCCGTTTGAGAGTCTTTCGATGGTGTCAAGCAGCAGCTCGCGGTTGACGCACAGGGGCGATTCCCAATCGGTCAGATCCTTCGGCCGCTCGGCCAGCGGCAGGAAAAAGTTATCCATGCTCAGCAGGCACACCTTCACGCCCAGATTTTCCAGATACGCCTTCAGCCGCATGGCCGTCGTCGTCTTGCCGGAGCCGGACGGGCCGGTCAGGCAGACGTAGGGCTTGCGCGGCTGCGCGGAAAGGATCGCGGCGGCCGCCGCGCTGATCTTGTCGTGGAACACCTCTTCACAGCGCAGGACGAACTGCGTCTGGTTCCGCATGGCAAAAACAACATCTTCGATATCAATGACCCGCATGGTTTCCCTCCTGATACGTTTTCCACCGCTTCATCATGGAGCGGTAAATCAGCACAAAGCACAGAATATGAATGGCTGCCGTAATGACCCAGCTGACAGGATACGACAGATATAAGATCCCCAGCGTGTGCCGTGCACGGAAGATCGTATAGATCCAGATGATCCGCAGCACGCACGCGCCGAAGACCGACACGACCATCGGCAGCCAGCTGCGGCCAAGGCCGCGCACCATGCCGCAGCACGTCTCCATGATGCCGCAGGTGAAATACGTCGCGCCCATATACGTCACGCGCACCATGCCGCTGGCGATGACGGCGTCATACGCCGGATCCGATCTTGCGACATAGATCCCCAGCAGCTGCGATCCCAGCAGATACAGAAGCGCCGACAGCGGCACGCCGATGAGCAGCACTGTCAGAATGCAGTCGCGGTACACCGGGCGGATGCGGTCGGGCTTGCCCGCGCCGAGATTCTGGCTCGTGAAGGTCATGGCCGCGTGATAGACCGAGTTGCAGGCCGTATAGACGAACGCGTCCAGATTCGCCGCCGCCGTGTTGGCTGCGATGACGTTCGCGCCGAACGAGTTGATCGAGGACTGGATCATGACGTTGGAGATATTGAAGATGACCGACTGCAGGCCTGCCGGCAGGCCGATCTGGATCATGCGCAGCGCTTCGTCCGGGTAAAAGCGGAGCTTTTTCAGCTCCAGCCGCGCGCAGCCCTCCAGCCGCAGCAGGCAGATGAGCACCAGCGCCAGCGCGATATACTGCGAAACCACCGTCGCGATCGCGACGCCCGCCACGCCGAGGCGGCAGACGATGACGAAAAACAGGTTCAGCAGCACATTGACCGTGCCGGAGATCGACAGGAAATAAAACGGCTTTTTCGTATCGCCGAACGCCCGCAGCACCGCCGCGCAGAAGTTATACAGAAGCGAGGCCGGGACACCGATAAAATAGATCTGCAGATACCGGTCGGACAGCGGGAGCACGTCCTCCGGCGTGTCCATCAGCTCCAGAAGCGGCCGCGCCAGGAAAAATCCCAGCAGAAACACGACCACGCCCAGCCCCACGCCAAGGAGCACCGCCGTGTGCACCGTCCGCGACACCCGCTCCTCATCGCGGCAGCCGAGATAGCGCGCGACCAGAATGTTGACGCCGACGGATATGCCGATAAACGCGCCGATCAGAAGGTTAATGAGCGACGTCGTTGCACCGACGGCGGCCAGCGCCGTGCTGCTGTCAAATTTTCCGACAACGATGACGTCCGCCGCGTTGAACAGCAGCTGCAAAATGCCCGTCAGCGCAAGCGGGACGGCAAACCGGATGACCTGCGGCAGCGGCCGCCCCTCGGTCATCACGATGGTATTGGTCTTCGTAGAAGCCATTTCTCTCTCCTTTATAGTCTATGTAGCTGTTCTGAAAAAGCATCCCATGGCGCGCCGTCCGGCGGCAGGGCGGAAAATTCCATCCGCTCGCCCGTCTGCGGATGGGTAAACGCGATCCGGTACGACCAGAGGGCAATATCGCCATCGGTTTCCGCGCCGTATTTCCGGTCGCCGCAGAGCGGATACCCGCGGGAGGAAAACTGCGCCCGGATCTGGTGCGTGCGCCCGGTCAGGAGCCGGATGCGGACAAGGCTCCGCCCGGCTTTCTCTGCCAGCACCTCAAATTTAAGCGCGGCCGGCCGCGTCTCCGGCCCGGGCTGCGGAACGGCGACCGTCTTCCGTGTGCGCCGGTCGCGCAGCAGATGATCCTCCAGCAGACCGGACTTCTCCGGCAGACTGCCCTCAATCACCGCGAGATATTCCTTTTCAAATTCCCGCCGCTGCGCCTGCCCGGACAGCAGGCTGTCCGCCATGCGTGAGCGCGCAAAGACCATCACGCCGCCGACCGGCCGGTCAAGCCGGTGCACCACGCGCACGCAGCCATCCTTCCCTTCGCCAAGCGCCTGCCGCAGAAGCTCCGGCATGCCGCCCGGCTCATCCGTGGACAGAACGCCCGCCGGTTTTACGCAGACGGCGATCCGGCTGTCTGTATATAGAAGCTCCATCCCGCCGCCTCCTGCAATTCAAGTGTAAATAATAGTATAGCATAGTTTCCGTTTTTCGTCACGCGCTTTTCGGGCATGGCTTCAGAAATGTCTTAAAAATTCTTAATTCCTCCCGATTTGCGGAAAAATGTGTTACAATGGGCACAGCCAAAGGAGGGCATGCGCATGGAAGAAAAAATTGCGATCCTGGTCGTGGACGATGAGCCGGATATCCGGCGGATCTGCCGGATCCTGTTGGAAAACGGCGGCTACTGCGTCTATGAGGCCGCGACCGGGCTGGAAGCCTTTACGCTCGTCCGGCAGCACCCGGAGATCGATCTCATTTTAATGGATATTATGATGCCGGATCTCAACGGCTATGACGCCTGCAGCCGCATCCGCACCTGCTCCACCGCGCCGGTTTTGTTCCTGACGGCAAAGACACAGGAGCACGACAAGCGGCAGGCCTATGACGCGGGCGGCGACGATTTTCTCGCCAAGCCCTTCTCTCACGCGGAGCTGATGATGAAGGTGGAGTCCCTGCTGCGGCGCTACCGCGTCTATAAGAGCAAATCCAGCGGCCGCACGCTGCGCCCCGGCATCGTTCTGGATGAGGAAAACCGCCGGGTTCTTCTGAACGGCGAACCGCTGGAGCTGACGGAGACGGAGTTTTCCATCCTGCACTGTCTGGCGGAGAACCGCGGCCGCGTCGTTCCCGTCCGCACCATCTATGAAACTGTCTGGCACGAGACGTATATGCCGGCCTCCAACAATACCGTCATGGTCCACATCGTGAACCTCCGCAAAAAGCTGGAGGAGGATCCGGCCAATCCGCGTCTCATCCGCACCGTATGGGGAAAGGGCTATCAGGTTGACTGAAAAGAAAAAGCATTTTGTTTCGCTCAGCGTCAAGCCGCTGTTCGTGCTGCTGCTGGGGCTCATCCTTGCCGCAGGCGTCTACGCTGCGGCGAGCTTCGCGGGAAATCAGCTCATCGAGCGCCAGTATCTGAGCGAAACCGCCATTCTGAAGCGCACCGGCAGGGCTGCGACGGAATTGCAGCGCTATGTCCGGCAGAACGGCCTCTCCACGCGCGACACCAGCTCGCTCGCGCAGTGGGGCAAGAGCCGGAAGGATCTTTATATCTCGCTCTACCGTGACCAGCGGCTCGTGCTGGAGATCAGCTGGTGGGGCGCCGACAGCGGCCCGACCGATGCCTACTCGCTCAAGGAGCAGAACGCGACCGCCGTCTACCCCATCGTCTTCCGCGACGGGACCTTCTACGCCGTCATCACCGACAACTCTGACGTCAGGCTCTATGATCTGGTCTGGATCGTCTCGCTGGTGCTCGCCTGTGCGGTGCTGGCGCTGGCGCTTCTCATCTACAACCGGAAGATCACGAAAAAGATCGTCGCCGTCGCCCATGAGGTGCAGTCCATCGGCGAGGGCAATCTCTACCTCCAGCTGACGCCGGAGGGCAACGACGAGCTGACGCAGCTGACAGCCAGCGTCGAGCAGATGCGATTGTCGCTTCTGCGCAAGACCAGCGAGGAGCAGCGCGCCCTGCAGCAGAACAGCGACCTCATTACCGCCATGTCGCACGACATCCGCAACCCGCTCACGGCCCTGCTCGGCTATCTCGATCTGGCCAAAAGCGGGCAGTATCACTCCCCGGAGGAGCTGCAGAGCTATCTGACCGCCGCCTACAGTAAGGCCGAGCAGCTCAAGACCCTGACGGACGAGCTGTTCCGCTATTCCCTGCTCTTCGGCTGCAAGGAGCTGCCTCTGCAGCTCGAGCGGTTCGACGCGGCGCTGGTCCTCGAGCAGCTGCTCGGCGAGAGCCGCATACAGCTGCAGCAGCAGGGCTTTACCGTCCAGCTGCTCCTGCCGCAGACGCAGGCGGATATCGAGATCGACGTCACCTATTTTAAGCGCGTGCTGGATAATCTCTTCGACAACATCCGCAAATACGCCGACCCCACCAGACCCGTCGCCATCGCCGTCCTGCAGGAGGAAAAGACGCTCCATATCTGCCTGTCCAACAGCGTCAACACCGCCTCGACCCGCATTGAATCGAACAAGATCGGCCTTCGCACCTGCGCGAAGATCATGTCGCAGATGGCGGGCGGCTTTACGCGGTATACGGAAAACGGAAAATTCACCGCCGAGGTCATCCTGCCCATCGTGGAGGGCGAAGCCAGTTCTTAAAAATATCTGAATTTTGCAACGCGGAGCTTTTTTTTGCGTCTTTGTTCTGGTATGATACAGAAGAATAAATAGGTCGTCTGCGTCATGCCGCACACAAGATATAGAAAATAGTATCGATTCTGGACATGAAAAGGAGTATCACATGAAATTCAAACGTATCACCGCCCTTGTGCTGGCGGCGCTGCTCCTCATCGGGCTGTTCGCCGGCTGCTCGAAGGACGGCTCGAAGGACACGAACAAACCCGATTCCAACGGCTCGCTCATCGACCAGACCCAGCGCGCCGACACCAGCGCCAAATACAGCTATCTGGCCGACTATCTCGATCTGACCATGCCGGTCGAGCTGCAGTACATTAATTCCATGTGCGCGGCCGGTACCACGCTCTACATGACCGCCTACAAGCAGGGCACGGAACACACCTACACCGACCCCGATTCTGGCAGCAGCTGGTCGTACTATGACTCGGAGCTGACCATCCTGTCCGTTGACCCCGATACCGGCGTGTGCGCGGAGCTTCCGAACCTGCAGCTGCCCACGGTCCCCGAGGACTGCGACGGCAGCGTCGACTGCTACAGCATGGCAGGCGCGGAGGACGGCACGCTCTGGATGCTCATTAACCTCTACGCGACGAAGTTTGACCTCCCCGAGGATTTTGACCCCGAGACGGATGACAAGTGGAACTATCCCTCGACGGACATCCCCGGCTCGTATCTCATGCACATTGCCGCCGACGGCAGCACGCTCGCCAACATCGATCTGCTGGCTGCGGATGACAGTGCCCTCAAAGAGGACAGCATGGGCAGCAACATCTCCTCCTTCGCGGTCGACGCCGCCGGCAATCTCTATGCCAGCGATTACACGAATGTTTATGTGCTGGACGCCGAAGGCAAGCTGCTCTTCAAGCTCGACGGCAGCGAATACAGCGGCAGTCTCTGCCAGCTGAAAGCCGATCAGGTCGGCATTCTGTGGTATAACTACGTCGACGACACTGCCGCCAATGCCGGCAGCGACGAAGGCGGTCAGTATTTTATCCCCGTCGATCTCGAGACAAAGGCGTGGGGCGAAAAGCAGAAGATGCCCGTTAACACGTGGACGGTCTATCCCGGCGACGACACCTATGACTTCTATTACAACAATAACAGCAACATCTACGGCTATTCCTTCGCCACCGACAGCAAGGATAAGCTGGTCGACTGGATGGCCTGCGATGTGGACACGAACAACATGTATAACACCGCCATCCTCTCCGACGGCCGCGTCGCGGGCATAACGCAGGAGTATACCGGCGATACCACGGTCTATCAGCTCATCGTCCTGCACCGCGTCGACGCATCCGAGATCAAGGAAAAGACCGTCCTGACGCTCGCGTGCATGGGCCTTGACTGGAACCTGCGCAGCCAGATCGTCGAATACAACAAGTCGAACGACCAGTACCGCATCAACGTCATCGACTACAGCGAATACGCCACCGACGATGACTATAACGCCGGCGTCACCAAGCTCACCACCGAGATCATCAGCGGCAGCATCCCGGATCTCTTCCTCACCAGCAGCCTGCCCGTCGACAAATACGCCGCCAAGGGCGTCATCGCCGACCTCTATACCTTCATGGATCAGGACAGCACCATGACCCGCGACTACTTTGTCCCGCAGGTCCTGAAGGCGCTGGAGAAGGACGGTAAGCTCTATGAGCTGCCCAACGGCTTCTCCGTGCAGACGGCCTTTGCCCTGTCCTCCATCGCGGAGCAGTATGACATCTGGAACGTCGCGGCCGTGCAGGACGCCATGACGCAGCTGCAGGACGGCGCGACCGTTTTCTCCGACGGCTGGACAAAGACGCAGGTGCTCAATAACTGCCTGTCCCGCAACCTCAGTGCGTTCGTCGACTGGACGACGGGCAAGTGCTCGTTCGATTCCGACGCGTTCCAGCAGCTGCTGGCCTTCTGCAACTCCTTCCCGGACGAAACCAGCAGTGATGACGCAATTGCCTACGGTTCCGCAGATACCGCTGTCGCCATCGACGCGGGCGAATGGGAATCCGATGCCGCCCGCATCGCCAGCGGCAAGCAGCTGATGGCCGTCACCTCCATCTATGACTTCTCGGATTACATCTATAACACCTACTCCCTCAACGGCAAGATCACCTTCACCGGCTATCTCACCGAGGACGGAAAATCCGGCAACTCGTTCTATATCAACTGCCCGCTTGCCATTTCCTCCACGACCAAGTATCCGGACGCGGCATGGGACTTCGTCAAGGCCATGATCCAGAAGTCCAACGAGGAAGCCGAGTACATGTACGCCTTCCCTATCAGCCAGGCCAAATTCGACGTAAAGCTGACCGACGCCATGACGGAGGAATATCAGCTCGACGAGAACGGCGAGCAGGTCGACTGGGACGGCGACGGCCAGCCCGATCTCGTCTCCAAGGGCGGCTATGAAGTCCTCGGCGGCGACCCCAACGATTACAACTGGCAGCCGGTCTACGCCCTGACGCAGGCCGACATCGACCAGATCCTCGCGCTCATCAACGCGACCACCGGCGTCTATGACTACGACACAGAGATCCTCGATATCGTCTCCCAGGAGGTCAGCGCCTACTTCGCCGGCGACAAGGACGTCAAGGCCACCGCCGACATGATCCAGAGCCGCGTCAACCTGTACGTACAGGAGCAGCGGTAAACAGAATACCTCCAGCCGGGGTGGGCAAGGCTGCTCATCCCGGCGTGGATGGTTTTTCGTATTGTTGTAGGGGCGGACGCCCCTACAGGGTTCCCAACAGCCTTTCTCAAAACTGAAAATGCCGATAAAGCCGGACTATGGATCGCCATAGCCGGGTTTTATGAGCATTTTCCAACGCAAAGGAGACACAAACACCGTGCAGAAGCTTTCTTCTCTCCGATCGCGCGGGAAATATGAGACGCAGCCGCCGAAAAAAGGCCTTTGGACGCAGATGAACAACAAGGTGCGCGATTTTCTCGCGTCCCTGTGCTTCTCCGGGCCGAGCTTTCTCGGCATGCTGGCGTTTTATATCATCCCGTTTCTGATCGTTGTCTATTATTCCTTCACCGTCGGCTTGACCGACCACAGCTTCGCGGGGCTGAAAAACTATATCACCGTCCTGCAGAACGGCGCGTTCCGGATCGCGGTCAAAAACACGTTCGTGTTCACGGGCCTGTCCGTGCCGCTGGCGGTCGTGCTGTCGCTTGGGCTGGCTCTGATGCTTGAGGCGCGCATCCCGCTCAAAAGTGAGTTCCGGACGTTCTTCTTAAGCCCCATGATGGTGCCAATCGCGTCCATCATCCTCATCTGGCAGGTGCTGTTCCACTATAACGGCGTCATCAACGAGTTTCTGCAGGTGTTCGGCGCGGACAAGATCGACTGGCTGAAATCCGACTACTGCATGGTCGTCGTCGTGGTACTGTTTCTGTGGAAAAACCTCGGCTATAACATGATCCTGTTCATGGCCGCGCTCAGCAATATCCCGCGCGAGCTGCTCGAGGTCGCCGAGGTCGAGGGCGCGTCCGCGTCCTATCAGTTCTTCCATATCAAGCTCCGCTATCTCTCGCCGACCGTCCTGTTTGTGACGATCCTGTCCATCATCAACTCGTTCAAGGTCTTCCGTGAAATTTACCTGCTGACCGGCAATTACCCCTACGACGGGCTTTACATGATGCAGCATTTCATGAACAACATGTTCAACTCCACCGACTACCAGCGGCTCTCCGCCGCGGCGGTGCTGCTGGCGATCGTGATCATCATTCTCATCGCCATCCTTTTCCTGATCGAGAACGTCTTCGGAAAGGATGTGGAAGGATGAAGAAAAAACGGTATTTTTCCCGCACGGTCTGCTTTATCCTCTGCGCCGTGTTCGCGCTCCTGTTCCTGCTGCCGACGGTTCTGACCATCACGAACTCGTTCATGACGCAGAGCGAGATCACCGCCAACTACGGACAGGTCTTCGGCAGCAACGGCGGCTATATCTCCAAGACCATCAACCTCAAGTTCATCCCGGACAAGGTCACGTTCGCGCAGTATTTTACGGTCCTGCTGAAAAGTCCGGATTATCTCATCAAATTCTGGAACTCCGTCATTCTGACGGTCCCCATCGTGCTTGCGCAGCTGATGGTCGCGTCGGTCGCGGCCTACGGCTTTACGCGCTGGCGCGGCAAGATCCGCGACAGTCTGTTCTTCTTCTATGTGATCCTGATGCTCATGCCGTATCAGGTCACGCTGGTGCCGAACTATCTGGTCAGCGACTGGCTGGGTCTGCTCGATACCCGGTGGGCGATCCTGCTGCCCGGCGCGTTCGCGCCGTTCTCGGTATTCCTGCTCACCAAATTCATGCGCCGCATCCCCATGGCCGTCATTGAATCGGCCAAGATCGACGGCGCGAACGAGTGGCATATCTTCTGGAACATCTGCCTGCCGCAGTGCCGCAGCGCGCTGTATTCCATTGCGATCCTTGTGTTCATCGACAACTGGAATATGGTCGAGCAGCCGCTCATTCTGCTCAAGGACGTGGAAAAGCAGCCGCTGTCCATGTTCCTGTCCACCATCAACGCCGGCGAGATCGGCATCGCCTTTGCCGCCGCCGTGATCTATATGATCCCCGGTTTGCTTCTTTTCCTGCACGGCGAAGCGTATCTGGTCGAGGGAATTGCACATTCCGGCTCTGTGAAAGGATAAAAGGAAACGAGAAATGGAAAACAGTGTTAGAAAACGCGAATGGGTCAAAACCGCCGCCATCATCTTTCTGGCGGTGCTGCTGGTGCTGACCTTCTTCTCCAAGACGATCATGAACGCCTCCCTGCCCGAGGTCGCCGCCCAGCAGGCCGCCTCCGGCGCCATCAACGCCCGCATCCGCGGCCAGGGTACCGTCGAGGCCAGCGAGGTCTATAACGTCACGATCAAGCAGACCCGCAAGGTCGCAAGCGTTCTGGTCAAGACCGGCCAGGCCGTCAACGTCGGCGATACACTCTTTGTGCTGGAAGCAGAGGATTCGGACGAGCTGAAGCAGGCGGAGACGGAGCTCGATTCCCTCCAGCAGAGCTATGACAAGAGCCTGATCGACGCCGGCAACAGCGCCGCACAGGAAAACTACGACGTGCAGAAGGCCAAGGACGCGTATAACGAAGCGCTGGCCATCTACCGGCAGTACAGCACCATGGACGCCAGCCAGCTGGCCAGCCAGAAAGCCGCCGCCGACGCCAGGCTGAAAGACCTCCAGACGGAGAAAACCTCTCTGGACAACCAGCTGACGAAGCTGAAAGCAGAAAAGGAATACGCCGATGCACAGGCCATCGTGACCGAGCATGAGACAACGATAAAGTCATTGGAAGCGGAGAAAGAGAAGCTTCTTTCCTCACTGAAGGTCTCCAATACCAGTGTTACCGGTGCAAGCAGCATTCAGGCTGAAATTGACGTAATCAAAGGTCTGAAAGAGTACATCACAAATATTACGCTCTACGAAAGTACATTCAGTACCTTCTGCTCGATTTGTGATAACGACACCTCCATCATGCAGGAGTGCCGTAAAAGTGAAGCTGCCATGATTGCACGAATCAGAAGTGGTGGCTCTTCCAAGCCCAGTTCTCCCAGCCAAGGCAGCACCGAAGATGGATATGCCCTCAACACTTACGCAGACGACGATCTTTCACAGCAGGTGCAGGAATACTGGACTGCGTATGATGCGCTGTATCCCTTCTACTATGGAGGCCTGTCCAATAACGGATATCGGGTAACTACCGGTCTGGTTGAACTGGAAAACAACCTGCAGGTTGCCACTGTCAACGACAAGATTGCAGCTGCCAACAGCGAAATGAGCAGCGCCAAGACGATTGTCGGCAATTACGAGCGTTCCATTAAAAGTCTCGATCAGCAGATCTCTTCTCTTAACGCGCAGATCACCGACCAGCAGGCCGCTGTCGATAAGCTCTCCAATGCGTCCAGCGCAGCAGAGACCGTAAAATCCACCAAGCAGGCGCTCGAGGATCTTGTGTTCAAGCAGAATCTCGGCGATTCCTCATCCGTCGATATGGCCGCCTCGAAGAAGGCCATCGAGAAAAAGCAGGAGGAAGTCGCCAAGCTCCGTGAAAACGCCGATGAGGTCGAGGTCAAGGCCAACGTCAGCGGCACCATCGAATCGGTCAGTGCTTCCGCGGGCAAGTCCATCGGCGGAGATGATTCTCCGCTCGCCACCATCAGCGTGACGGACCGCGGCTTCACCGTCAAGATCGACGTCACCAATGAGCAGGCCAAGAAGGTCAAGGTCGGCGACACGGCGGAGCTGGTCAACTTCTGGGGCGGCGACGCCGCCGCGACGCTCGACCAGATCACTAACTCCCAGACCTCCGGCAATCGCACGCTCGTCTTTACGCTCACGGGCGACGTGCAGGCTGGTCAGAACATCACGCTCTCCATCGGGCAGAAGAGCGCCAACTATGACGCCCTCGTCCCGCTGTCCGGCCTGCGCGAGGATTCGAACGGCAAGTTCGTCTACGTGCTCGAATCGAAGAGCTCGCCGCTCGGCAGCCGCTATATCGCCACCCGCGTCACCGTGCAGGAGCTGGCGCGCGACGACAAGTCCGCCGCCGTCTCCGGCATCAGCGCAGGCGATTTCATCATCACCACCAGCAACAAGCCCGTAGAAGCCGGCAAGCAGGTCCGGCTCGCCGATAACGGATGAGACGGCGCGGGCGGTTTGAACGGCAGCACCGGCTGCCGAGATTGCATGGATACCGGCTGGTATTGCTGATCGCGTGCCTCATTCAGGCGGCGCTGTCCGGCTTCTGCTGGGTCATGCTCGCAAAAACGTGCAGCACGCTCCCGACGCAGTCGGCTGCCGACGTGTGGCGCGGCGAGAGTGACGAGCGCTTCGCGCAGGTCTCCGCGTTCCTGCCGGTCGACGGCAAGCTGACGCTGGATTCCATCCGCTCCTTCCGCATGACGCTCGAGGAGCAGTTCGTCCAGAACTCCATGGAAGCGCCCGAGGGCGGCAAGCTCTACACTGACGCCTACAGCGGCCGCACCAGCCTTTCCGCCTCCGGCACGTCCCCCGGCAAGCTGACGGTCACGGCCATCGGCGTGGGCGGCGACTTCTTCCTGTTCCACCCGCTGCCGCTGCTGTCCGGCAGCTATCTGACGGCGGAGGATTACATGGCGGACCGCGTCGTCCTCGACGCGCAGACGGCCTTCACGCTCTTTGGCAGCAGCGATGTAGCCGGGATGGAGGTCACCATCGGCGGCAAGACGTTCCCCGTCGCAGGCGTCGTCGACCGGGAATCCGATTTTGCCAGCACCGCGGCGCTCGCCACGACGGCAAATGCTTCGTCCTCGTCATCGGGCAGCAGCGGCTCACAGGCGATGATCTTCATGAGCTACGACGCGCTGAACGCCCTGTCGGAGCTGCCCATCGACTGCTATGAGATCGTGCTTCCCGATCCGGTCTCCGGCTTTGCCAGGGGCCTTGTCGCCGACAATTTCCCGATCGGCTCCGGCGCCGTCGTGCAGAACACGGGGCGCTTCTCGCTCACGCGCCTGATCTCGGTCATCGGCGGCTTCGGCAAGCGCGTGATGACGGTGAGCGGCGTGGTCTATCCCTACTGGGAAAACGCCGCGCGCATGCTGGAGAGCTACGCGGCGCTGTATCTGCTTCTGGCTACCCTTCTCGCGCTCATGCCGGCCGTGTGCCTTGTCGTCGTCCTGGTCCGGTTCGTGACCAGCCAAACGCGCAAAGCCGCGCACCAGGCCGCGCACGCCATCGAGGCCCGCGTGGAAGAAAAAAAGCAGGAACACTATATCAAGGGCGGAATTTGACAAAAACAGGCGCGCTGCAATCGCAGCGCGCCTGTTGCGTTTTATTCTGACAACACAAATTCCGTCCATGGGAAGTTCTCCGGCGGGTTGGCGGTGAAGGTCTCGGTCTTGCCGCCGGGCAGGCGGAGCGTCAGCTGGTACGACCAGAGCGCGCAAGTGCAGCGGTTGTCGCTGCCGCCGTATTTCCCGTCGCCCAGCAGCGGGCAGCCGCGGGAGGCAAACTGAACGCGGATCTGGTGCGTGCGGCCGGTCTCCAGCTGCACGCGGGCAAGGCTCAGACCGTCCCGCTCCGATACGATCTCATAGCGCAGCCGCGCATGCTTCACGCCGCCGCGCGGCCGCTTCACCACATACGTCTTGTTTTTCATGCGGTCGTGATACAGAAGATCCTCCAGCACGCCCGCGCGCTCCGCCGGGCAATGGGTCAGCACGGCCAGATATGTCTTCTGCATGCCGCCCTGCCCCATCTGCTGCGTCAGGCGGGCAGCCTCCTGCGCCGTCTTCGCATAGACCATCACGCCGCCGACCGCCTGGTCGAGCCGGTGGACCGGATAGACCGCGCAGCCCAGCTGCGCGGCAAGCAGCTGCGGCATGGCCCCTGCATCTTCGCCCTGCGACACCGTGCCGACCGGCTTGACGCAGACAATGAGCCGATCCGTTTCCTTCAGAATCCCGATCATAATGCATCCCCTCGCTTTTCTCCTATTTTATCAGAAAAAGCCAGCCCGTGCAACGGCTTGCTTTTCTCCAGAACACCCGATATAATAGCACCAGAATAAAGAAACGGAGTATCTGTCATGACGACCGAACAGTACCGGAGCAAGTCCGGCTTTTCCATCTTCCTGTCCTTTTTCAAGCCGCACCGCGGCCTGTTTTTTCTGGATATGGTCTGCGCGCTCATCGTCGCGCTGGTCGATCTGGCCTATCCCATCCTCTCGCGCTACGCCATGCGGACGCTGCTGCCGCAGAATGCGTTCGGCACGTTCTTCCTGCTCATGGGGATCGTCCTCGCGGCCTACGTGCTGCGGTCGGTGCTGTATTACATCATTACCTACCTGGGTCACACATTCGGCATCCGCGTGGAAGCCGATATCCGCGCTGCCCTGTTCCGCCATATTCAGGATCTTGGCTTCGAGTTCTTTGATCGCAACCGCACCGGCCAGCTCATGAGCCGGATGACGACCGACCTGTTTGAGATCACCGAGCTTGCCCACCACGGCCCGGAGGATCTGTTCATCTCCGCCGTAACCATCATCGGCGCGCTCATCGTCATGGCGACGATCGAATGGCGGCTGACACTCGTGGTGGCGCTGCTGCTGCCGGTGTTTATCGCCGTGGTCTTCTCCCGCCGCAAAGCCATGAGCGTTGCATCGGTCTGCGTCAAGAAAAAAGTCGGTGCCATCAACGCCGACATTGAATCTGCCCTGTCCGGCATGCGCACGGCCAAGGCCTTTGCAAACGAGTGGGTCGAGGAGGATAAATTCCGCCATTCCAACGATATCTACAAGACCTCCAAAAAGATGTTCTACAGGGAAATGGGCATTTTCATGGCCGTCATGGAGTTTTTCATGAGCGCGCTGTCGGTCGCGGTCGTGGCCGTGGGCGGCGCACTCATCATGTCCGGCCGGATGGACACCGTCGATCTTCTGACGTTCACGCTCTATATCACGTCCTTCGTGAACCCCATCCGGAAGCTCGCGAATTTCACGGAGCTGTACGCCAACGGCACGGCGGGCTTCGCCCGGTTCCTTGAGATCATGCGCACCGAGCCGCAGCTGCAGGACGCGCCGGACGCACAGCCACTCACGCACGTGCATGGCGAGATCGAGATTCGCGACGTCAGCTTCTCCTATGAGGACGATCCGGAGGTTCTGCACGACGTGTCTTTGACCGTCCCGGCGGGCAAGACCGTCGCCATCGTCGGCCCGTCCGGCGGCGGCAAGAGCACGCTCTGCCAGCTGATCCCGCGGTTTTACGACGTGACGGACGGCAGCATCTGCATTGACGGCCATGACGTGCGCAGCGTCACGCAGACGAGCCTGCGCCGCTCGATCGGCATCGTGCAGCAGGATGTTTTCCTGTTCGCCGACTCTATTCTGGAAAACATCCGCTACGGCAAGCCGGATGCGACCATGGATGAGATCGTTGACGCGGCAAAGCGCGCGGAAATTTACGACGATATCATGGCCATGCCCGACGGCTTTGACACCTATGTCGGCGAGCGCGGCACGCTTCTGTCCGGCGGGCAGAAGCAGCGCATCTCCATCGCGCGCATTTTCCTCAAAAATCCGCCCATCCTCATTCTGGACGAGGCCACGAGCGCGCTGGACACGCTGACGGAAGCGAAAATTCAGCACGCATTCGACGAGCTGGCCAAAAACCGCACCACGCTCATCATTGCCCATCGCCTGTCCACCATCCGTGCAGCCGGTGAGATCCTTGTCATTGCCGACGGCCGCATCGCGGAGCAGGGCACAAACGAGGAACTGCTCAAAAAGGGCGGTATTTACGCCGACCTCTGCCGCACGCAGAACCTGCTGTCCTGAGCCTGCAAAAAATATCCCGGCGCACCAAAAACGGTGCGCCGGGGATTTTTTCTGCCTGATTACTGCATTTTCTGCTCCAGCGCGGCCAGACGCAGGCTGGTGCAGAAAATTTCCATCGCCTGCTCCAGCTCCTCGACGGGCGGCAGGGACGGGGCAATGCGGATGTTGGAATCCTGCGGATCGCGGCCATACGGGAACGTCGCGCCCGCGCCGGTCATGACCACGCCTGCTTCCTTGCACAGCGCCAACGTGCGCTTGGCAAGGCCGGGGGCCGTATTGACCGAGACGAAATAGCCGCCCTTCGGCCGCTGCCACGAGGCAATGCCCAGCGGCGCGATGGTCGTATCCAGATGACGCAGGACGCACTGGAACTTCGGGTTCAGGATCGCCGCGTGCTTCTTCATCAGCTCCAGCGTGTGCGCCTTATCCTTGAGATAGCGCACGTGGCGCAGGGCGTTGACCTTATCATAGGAGATGGTCTGGATGCCGATGAGCTTCTGCAGATACGCCTGATTGTCCTCGCTTGTCGCCATGACGGAGAAGCCTGCGCCGGGCAGCGTGACCTTGGACGTGGAGGCGAACTCATAGACCATATCCGGGTTGCCCGCCTCGCGGCAGAGCGTCAGGATATCGTCGAACGGCACGAAATCGCCGTCAAACTCGTGGATGCAATAGGCATTGTCCCACATCAGCGCAAAATCGGGTGCGGCGGGCTTCATGGCCGCGATGCAGCGGATGGTCTCAGCCGAATAGACGATGCCGTCGGGGTTCGAATACTTTGGCACGCACCACATGCCCTTGACAGCCGGGTCCTTGACGGCCGCTTCAACCTTGTCCATATCCGGGCCGGTCGGGGTCATGGGGATGGTGATGAGTTCGAAGCCGAAGGACTCGGTGATCTTGAAATGGCGGTCATAGCCCGGCGCGGGGCAGAGCCACTTGACCGTGTCGAGCTTGCACCACGGCTTTTCCGAGTGGCGCAGGCCGTGGGTATAGCCCTTGGAGACCAGATCGTACATGAGCGTCAGCGACGCGTTGCCGCCGATGAAGCATTCCTCCGGCTTGCAGCCGAGGATCTCGGCCCAGAACTTCTTGGCGGCCGGAAGGCCGGACAGCTCGCCGTAGTTGCGGGCGTCAATGCCGTCCGAGACGCAGTCCTCGGGCTTGGAAAGGACTGTCAGGATATCGGAGACAAGATCCAGCTGTTCCTTGCCGGGCTTGCCGCGGGCCATATTGAGCTTCAGATTTTTTGCCTTCAGCGCATCGAACTGCGCCTTGACAGCCGCATATTCTTCCTGCAGCTGTGCGGGGGTCAGATCCTGATATGCAGTACTCATTCTGATATGTTCCTTTCATCTTCCTGTCATCAGCTGACAAAGGCAGAGACCGCCTGCTGCAGCGCCGCTGTCAGCCTGATTTCAGTATACCGCATTCCGGCATGAAAAGCAAGCAAACTCTGTCATTCACGTAAAAAAGCCCGCCTTGCGGCGGGCTTTTTCTGTGAAATACGTCTATTATTTCGTAGCCTTGACAGCCTTCTTGGCGGCCTTCTCGCGCTCGAGGCGGGAGATGAACAGGGTGCAGGTGGCGTCGCCGGTGATGTTCAGAGTCGTACGGCCCATGTCGAAGATCTTGTCGACGCCGGCAATGATGGCGATGCCTTCGACCGGCAGGCCGACCTGTGTCAGAACCATCGCCAGCATGATCATGCCCGCGCCGGAGACACCTGCGGTACCGACGGAAGCGAGCGTCGCGGTCAGAACGATCATGGCCATATCGCCGAGCGTCAGCTGCACGCCGTAGCAGCAGGCGATGAAGACCGCGCAGACGGCCTGATAGATCGCGGTGCCGTCCATGTTGATCGTCGCGCCGAGGGGCAGGACGAAGGAGCTGATCTCAGGCTCCGCACCCATCTTGTTGCAGCACTCGATGTTGACGGGGAGCGTTGCGTTGGAGGACGTGGTGGTGAAGGCAGTGATCATGGCCGGGGCAATGCCCTTGAAGAAGGCAAGGGGGCTCATCTTGGCGAGGAACTTGACGGACAGGCCGTAGACCACGACAACATGGACGATGTAGCCGATATAGGCAACACCGATGATGAGCGCCAGCTTGCCGATGATGTCCGCACCATTGACGGCGACGACGTTGGTCATCAGGCAGAAGACACCGATCGGGGTGAACTTGATGATCATCATCATGATCTTCATGATGACTTCTTCCATGCAGTTGATAAGCTCTGCGATCTTCTGGCCCTTCTCACCGGCGGCCAAGACGCCCGCGCCGAGGAAGATGGCGATGACGATGACCGGCAGCATGTCGGAGGAGACCATCGGCTGCAGCAGGTTGGACGGGAAGATGTTCACGATGACCTGCATAACGGACGGAGCTTCCTTGGCTTCATATTCCAGAGCGCCCAGATCTGCGGACGGCAGCGGGGTGAAGCTGCCCTTGAAGAGGTTGACGAGCACGAGGCCGATGACGACGGCCAACGCGGTCGTGCACATATAGTACACAAACGTCTTGACGCCGACGGAGCCGACGCGCTTGAGGTCCTTCAGGCTGATGACGCCGTCAGCAATCGAGAACAGGACGACCGGGACGACCAGGAACTTCAGCAGGTTGACGTAGATCGTGCCGATGGGCTTGATCCACTCCGTGGTAAAATCGCCGAGACCGGCGAACGCGAAAATGAGGCCGAAGACAATACCGGCAAGCATACCGATAAATATCCACGCGGGCAGACTGAGTTTCTTCTTTTCTTTCATGCTTTTCCTTCTCCTATCCGAAATTGCCGATAAAATCGGTAAAATTATGATAGCATGTTGTGAAAAGTATGTAAAGAACTTTATGAAAATCGCAAGTTTTTTGTTAAGATTTGTTATATCCTACAAAATCAGGCCTCAATATTCTTGCAACATCACGCTTGACTTTTGCAGGAAAAGCATCATACAGCGCAAAAAGCGGCGCGGCCATACCGCCGCGCCGCATGGTATCTGCAATTATTCCTTCACGCCATAGCCGCAGAAGCGGATGGCCGCCTTGGCCAGCTCTGCCGTCGGGTCGACGAACGGGCCTTCCTCCGGCAGCGTGTCCGCCACAATCGGCAGCTCCGTGCAGCCGAGGATGAAATAGTCGGCGCCGCGCGCGCGAAGGCCATCCAGCAGCTGCGCCCAAGCGTCCTCCTCCGGCGCGAGCGGCTTCGACGCCTTCACAACGTCATAAATAAGGTGCATGAGCACGTCCTTTTCCGCGTCCTCCGGGATCATGGCCCTGACGCCCTGCGCCGCGAGCGCCTTTTCATACAGGCCGGTCGCGAGCGTGCCCTTCGTCGCGAGGACAGCGGCCGTCTTGCCGGGGTATTTTGCCGCACAGGTCTTTGCCGTCGCCTCCAGCATGCTGATAAACGGGAGCTTCGTCATTTCCTGCAGGCGCGGGAGGAAATAGTGCGCCGTGTTGCACGGCATGATGACGCAGTCCGCCCCGCACGCCTCGAGCGAGCGCAGCGCCGACGCCATTTCCGGCACGGGATCCGTCCCGCCGGAGAGGATCGCCGCCGTGCGGTCCGGGATGCGCGCGTTGGAATCGATATAGACGCGGATGTGGTCATTGTCGCAGGACGCGTCCGTCAGGAGCGTGATTTTGCGGAACAGGTCCGCCGTTGCCAGCGGCCCCATGCCGCCCAGGATACCGATGGTTTTTTTCATACCGCAGTCTCTCCTTATTATTTTATAGTCTCAGCCTGTGATCAGGCTCTGGATGACCTTTGCCGCCAGAAGGATCAGTACAATGATAATGGTCGGCCGGACGATCTTCGACCCGTTTTTGATCGCGAAGCCCGCACCGGTGAAATGGCCCAGAATGCTCGACGCCGTGCCGATCAGGCCCAGCGCCAGAAAGACCTTGCCGCTCATAAGGCTCGTGACGAGCGCGCCGACGTTGGACGCCAGATTCACGAGCTTCACGTTGCCGCCCGCCGTGCGCACGTCGAGCTTGCCGAGATTGCAGAAGATGAGCAGCAGGAACGTGCCCGTGCCGGGTCCATAGAACCCGTCATACGCGCCGACGACCAGAGACGCCAGATACACGATCGCCATCTGCTTTTTCGGCTCGATCTGCCCGCGCTCCTCCGGCAGCTGCCGCTGCCGCAGCACGACGAACGCGACGACCGGCAGAACGACCAGCAGCAGGTACTGCAGATAGATCTCGTCGATCGCCAGCTGCAGCTCGGTGCCGAAATGCGCGCCGATGAGCGCCAGCACGATCGACGGCACGCCGAGCTTCCAGTCGACATAGCCGCTCTTTACATACCGGCCCGTGGAAAACGCCGTGCCGATGGCGGAGGAAAATTTATTCGTTCCCAGCGCAAAATGCATGGGAAGCCCGGCCAGCAGATACGTCGGCACCGAAATGATCCCGCCGCCGCCCGCGATCGCGTCCATGAACGACGCGAGAAACACGCCGATGACGACGATCACGACCATCCGGACCGTCAGATCCTGCACGCCCATTACAGATCCCCCCGTACTGCCATTTCCAGAATATCCGCCACGCCGCCCGCTTCGTTGGAGGGGGCGATCCGGTCGGCGATCTTTTTGAGCTCCTCCTCGCCGTTGGCCATGGCCACGCCCACGCCGGCATAGGCCAGCATCGCCGCGTCGTTGCTGCTGTCGCCGATGGCAAGGACTTCGCTCTGCGCGATGCCGAGCGTTTCGGCCAGCGCGCCCAGCGCAAGCCCCTTGTTCGTCGCGGGGTTCATGACCTCCAGATCGGCGAAGCCCGCGCCCGTCGCGTAATACGGAAGCTTCGCCGCAGCCGCTCTTGCGCGTGCGCTCTCTTCCTTGCTGCAGTAGGAGATATAGACCTTCTCGACCGGCTCCGTGCGCTCGGCGATCAGCCTGTCCATGTCGTCAATATAGGTATGCGAGTGCTCAAACAGTTCGCGCAGCTCCTCCGGATAATAGCGCCCGAACTGCGCCATCTGCGCGCGGGGATTATAGACCTTGCCGTCTGCAAAGAGGCTCCAGAGGCCGTCATACTGCCGCAGCCGGTCATAGATGACCCGCAGATCGTCGGCCTGCAGCGGGCAGTGGTACAAAACCGCGCCGGTCTTAAGATCCTGCACCATGGAGCCGGTATACGTGACCGCATAGCGGATCTGCGGCAGCTGCTCAAGGACGTACCAGCATTCCCCTGCCGAGCGCCCGGTGCTGAGGACCAGCTGGATCCCGTGATCGACCGCCAGCTGCACCGCGTCTTTGACGCGCGGCAGAACTCTCTGGTCCGCAGTGAGAAGCGTGCCGTCCACATCGACGGCAACAAGACGAATGGCCATGCAGGAACCTCCATGCCGTTAAAAATCATGCTCATTTTATCAGTATCATACAGGTAAATCAAGCCGCCGAAATTCACAATTTCTTCTTTTTTTACAGGTCCGTGTGTGGTATAATCTCACTTTAGAATACGAAAAACCGCCGCAGCGCGCACCGCGCGGCGCAGAAAGGGTTTTTACCATGGGACTGTTTACAAAATTATTCGGCACCCGCTCCGAGCGCGAGGTCAAAAAGCTGGACGCGCAGGTCGAGGCCGTCATGGCGCTCGAAGCGCCGTACAGGGAGCTGACCGATCAGCAGCTGCGCGACAAGACGCAGGAATTTAAGGACCGTCTGGCGCAGGGTGAAACGCTCGACGAGCTGCTGCCCGAGGCGTTCGCCGTCTGCCGCGAGGCAGCTGACCGCGTGCTTGGCATGCGGCCGTACCGCGTGCAGGTCGTGGGCGGCATCGTGCTGCATCAGGGCCGCATCGCCGAGATGAAGACCGGCGAAGGCAAAACGCTCGTCGCCATCCTGCCCGCGTACCTCAACGCGCTGACCGGCAAGGGCGTACATATCGTCACCGTCAACGACTATCTGGCCAAGCGCGACTCGGAGTGGATGGGCAAGGTCTACCGCTTCCTAGGCCTTTCCGTCGGCCTCATCATCCACGATCTGACTGCGGAGCAGCGCCGCGCGGCCTATGCCGCGGATATCACCTACGGCACCAACAACGAGCTGGGCTTCGATTATCTGCGTGACAACATGGCCATCTACAAGCAGGAGATGGTCCAGCGCGGGCATAACTTCGCCATCGTCGACGAGGTCGACTCCATCCTGATCGATGAAGCGCGCACGCCGCTCATCATCTCCGGCAAGGGCGAGGAATCGTCCAAGCTCTATGAGATGGCGGACTTCTTCGTCTCCCGGCTCAAAAAGCAGGTCTTCTCCACCACCGACGACAAGGAGCTGCAGGACCAGTTCGACTGCGACTACATTGTCGATGAAAAGGACCGCACGGTCTCGCTCACGCAGAAGGGCATCGAAAAGGCGGAGCAGTTCTTCAATGTGGAGAACCTCGCAGACCCCGAAAACGCCACGCTCTCGCACCACATCAATCAGGCCATGAAAGCCCGAGGCCTTATGAAGCGCGACATTGACTATGTCGTCAAGGACGGGCAGGTCATCATCGTCGATGAGTTCACCGGCCGCCTGATGTATGGCCGCCGGTATAACGAGGGCCTCCATCAGGCCATCGAGGCCAAGGAGGGCGTCAAGGTCGCGAGCGAGAATAAGACGCTCGCCACCATCACGTTCCAGAATTTCTTCCGCCTGTACGACAAGCTCTCCGGCATGACCGGCACGGCGCTGACCGAGGAGGAGGAGTTCTCCGGCATCTACAATCTGGACGTCGTGGAGATCCCGACGAACAAGCCCGTCATCCGCATTGACGACCCGGACGTCGTCTATAAGACCGAAGCCGGAAAATACCGCGCGGTCATCCGGCAGATCCGGGAATGCCACGAAAAGGGCCAGCCGGTGCTGGTCGGCACGATCTCCATTGAAAAATCGGAGCTTCTTTCGCAAATGCTCAAGCGCGAGGGCATTCCCCACAACGTCCTGAACGCCAAGCACCACGAAAAGGAAGCCGAGATCGTCGCGCAGGCGGGCCACCTGGGCGCCGTCACCATCGCGACGAACATGGCCGGCCGCGGCACGGATATCATGCTGGGCGGCAATGCCGAATACATGGCCAAGAGCGAGCTGCGCAAGCAGGGGCTTTCCGACGAGCTGATCGCGGAATCCAACTCATTTGCCGAGACGGACGATCCCGAAATTCTCGCCGCCCGCGCGGCCTATACCGAAGCCTATAAGCGCTTCAAGGTCGAGGTCGACAAGCAGGCGGAGCTGGTGCGGCAGGCAGGCGGCCTGTTCATCATCGGCACCGAGCGGCACGAGTCGCGCCGGATCGATAACCAGCTGCGCGGCCGTTCCGGCCGTCAGGGCGACCCCGGCGAGACGCGCTTCTATCTTTCCATGCAGGACGATATCATGCGCCTGTTCGGCTCCGAGCGCATCATGAACATGATGGAGACGCTCGGCATCGACGAGGATACGCCCATCGACGCCAAGATCCTCTCCGGCGCGATCGAAAACGCACAGAAGTCCGTCGAGAGCCGCAACTATCAGTCCCGAAAGAACGTCCTCGAATACGACGACGTCATGAATGTCCAGCGGAAGATCATCTATGAGCAGCGCCGTCAGGTGCTCGACGGTGAGGATCTGCAGAAGAACATTCAGTCCATGATGAAGTTCTATGTGGACACGTATGTCGCCAGCGCCTTCGGCGAGCTGCCGAAGCTGGCGGACAAGCAGCATTTCTTTGAGATGATGGCGCACTTTGAGCCGCTGTTCTTCCCCACCGGTACGTGGCTCGTCACGGACGAAGAGCTCGAGAAGCTCACGCGCGAGGACGCGGAGGAGAAGATCCTCTCTCTCATGCAGCGCAGCTACGCCAAAAAGGAAGAGCAGTTCACCTCCCCCGTCATGCGCGAGGTCGAGCGTGTCGTGACGCTGCGCGTGGTCGACGAGTTCTGGATGGATCACATCGACGCCATGGACGATCTGCGGCAGGGCATCCGCCTGCGCGCCTACGCGCAGACCGACCCGGTCATCGAATATAAGCGCGAGGGCTTTGACATGTTCGAGGCCATGAACGACGCCATCAAGGAAGAGATCGTCCGCCGCGTCTTTGCCGTCCGCATCAAGACGAACGAGGAGATCAAGCGCCAGCGCGTCGCCAAGGTCACCGGCGAGGGTGCCGGCGGCGACAAGACCGTCAAGCGTCAGCCCGTCGTCAAGAAGATCAAGGTCGGCCCGAACGACCCCTGCCCCTGCGGCAGCGGTAAGAAATACAAAAAGTGCTGCCGCGACAAGGATCTTGCCGCGGAGCGCGGACAGAACGCAAATTAAGCCATGTTTCATACCATCAGACAGGGAACTCTTGAATATCTGACCGCCGACGCGCTGGAAGGCAGCATCCACTGCTTCTCCACGCGCCATGGCGGCGTGAGTGAGGGCGCGCTGGCCTCCCTCAACCTCGGCACGCACCGCGGAGACCAGCCTGAAAACGTGCGGGAAAACTACCGCATTCTGGGCGCGGCCGCCGGCTTTGCGCCCGCCGAGACCGTCTTTACCCGGCAGGAGCACACCGACTGCCTTATCCGCGTCGGCAAAGCGGACTGCGGCACCGGGCTTGACCGGGAGCAGACGATCATCTGCGACGGCATTCTGACCGATGAGCCGGACGTGGCGCTCGTCTGCTTCGGCGCGGATTGCGCGACCATCCTCCTTTATGACCCGGTGCATCCGGCCATCGCCGCCGTCCATGCCGGATGGCGCGGGACAGCGCAGGGCATCGCGTACAAGGCTGTTCTGCGCATGCAGGCGGAGTTCGACTCCCAGCCGCACGATATCCGCGCGGCCATCGGGCCGTGCATCGGCAGATGCTGCTTTGAGGTCGGCCCGGAGGTCCCGGCAGCCATGCGGGAAGCGCTCGGCGCGGACGCCGAGGCCGCCATCGAGCCGCGCGGGGAAAAAGCTCACGTCGATCTGAAGCTGCTCAACCGCATCTGGCTGCAGAAAGCCGGGGTGCAGACGATCGATGTCAGCCCGGACTGCACCATGTGCCGGCCCGACCGTTTCTGGTCGCACCGCGTCACGGGCGGCGATCGCGGCAGTCAGGCCGCGATCATCAAGCTCGGGAAGGAGGCGGCGCGATGAGAAGAAAATTGATGGCGCTGACGGTGCTTTTGCTGGCGCTGGCACTTCTTTGCGGCTGCTCGTCGGTGAACGCGGGCGAGCTCATGAAGCAGCTCTTCCCTGCCAAGGACGAGAGCGTCGCCAGCCAGCAGACCGGCGATATCAGCAGCTCCTCCAGCCAGCCGGAGGGGACGGCCGTGGTGACGGAAACGTATACGCAGATCGAATCCTTCGGCCTCGCCTACCAGCCGGACTACGGCCTGCAGCCGTATAACTGCCAGAGCCTCAATAACCGCATCATTTTCTCGTTCCTGTACGAGCCGATGTTCGCCGTGACAAGCGACTATGAAGCCGTGCCCATCCTCGCGGAGGGCTATACCGTGACCGACGACGGCAAAACGACGACCGTCACGCTCCGCACCGGCGTCACGTTCCACGACGGCAGCGCCATGACGGCGCAGGACGCCGCCTACTCCATCACCTCCGCCGCAGGCTCCGACTATTACGGTTCGCGCCTGCGCTTCATCACGGCCACCGACACGCCGGATGACCGGACGCTCGTCATCACCACGAGTGAATCGTATGAGTGCCTGCCGCTCCTGCTGGATATTCCCATCATCAAATCCGGCACGGCGGAGCAGCCCGTCCCGCCCGGTACCGGCCCGTATCAGTTCGCGCAGACGAAGCTGACACGCTACACCGGATGGTGGCAGGACACCGCGCCGCTCGTCGATTTTGACGAGATCGCGCTGACCGAGGCCTCCACCTCCGCCGACGTGCGCGACAATTTTGAATACCAGAAGGTCAACATGGTGCTCACCGACCCCAATTCCTCCGCCTTCGCAGGCTTCCACAACGACTATGAGCTCTGGAACGCGGACACGACCATCATGCAGTACATCGGCTACAACATGAACTCGTCCGTGTTCTCGAACTACGGTCTGCGCGGCGCGATCACCTATGCCATCGACCGCGAGACGCTGGTCGAGCAGGTCTTCGGCGGCTTTGCCGCGGCATCCACGCTGCCCTGCGCGCCGAACTCCCGGTATTACGACGTCAAGCTCGCCAACAGCTTCGCCTATGACCCCGGCGCGTATTATGACCAGCTGGCCAGCGCTTCGGTCGAGGACGCGACCGGCGACGGCATTCTGGATCTCTATGTTCCCTCCAAGGGCTATTCCGTCCCGGTCGAGGGCACGATGCTCGTCTGCTCCTCGAGCTACATCCGCGTGCAGGCCGCCAACGAGGTCGCCAAGATGCTCAACTCGCTCGGCTTCAATATCACCGTCAAGTCCATGGAGTATTCCGAGTACAAGCAGGCGCTGCTGCTGGGGAATTTCGATCTCTATTACGGCGAGGTGCGTCTGTCGCCGAACTTTGACCTCTCGCCGTTCTTCGGCGCGACGGGCACGCTCAACTACGGAAGCCTTTCCGACAGCACGATGATGAACCTGTGCAGCATGGCGCTGGTCAACAGCGGCAACACCTATAATCTCTATAAGCGCGTGTGCGAGCGCGGCTATCTCACGCCGATCCTCTTCAAAAGCTATGCGCTCTACACCACGCGCGGCGCCGTCACCGAGCCGACCCACTACATCGACTGGTTCCTGCCGGTCACAGAATTGTCCTGACAAGCAGGCTCTCCGGGATACCGAAAAGAAAACTTATTTCAAAAACAGAAGCTAAATTCGGACAAAGTAAAAGTGAAGAGTGAAGAAGTGTGGTGCTGGCTGCGCCAGCGATTTGAAATTGTGCCGCTTTGCGGCACACATCACCTATTCACTTTTCACTATTACTTATTACTTCAAAAAGCCATCCAACCGGATGGCTTTTTTCCTACTTTTCCGCGCATGCCGCTTGCAAGCGTTGGGAAACTATTGTATAATACTGTGTAAATTTTTCATCGAAAGTGAGGCGCTCCTCATGAGCAAGGTCTTCATCCCGCAGGGCTACCGTGCGCCGCTGTCCGTGTACGAGCTGCAGCGCGCCATCGAATTTATCAAAAGCAATTTCCAGACGAATCTGTCGAACGCGCTCAATCTGCGCCGCGTTTCCGCGCCCCTGTTTGTGGAGGAGGCCTCCGGCCTGAACGACAATCTGAACGGCTATGAGCGGCCGGTCAGCTTCGATATCCCGGATGTCCGTGCCGAAGCGCAGGTCGTGCACTCGCTGGCCAAGTGGAAGCGGCTGGCACTCAAGCGCTACCAGTTCAACGTCGGCAAGGGTCTGTTCACCGACATGAACGCCATCCGGCGCGACGAAGAGGTCGACAACCTCCACTCCGTCTACGTCGACCAGTGGGACTGGGAAAAGGTCATCGCGCGCGAAGACCGCACGGTGGACTATCTCAAGCGTACCGTGCGCGACATTGTCGGCGCGGTCTGCGAGACGAACGACGCGCTCGGCGTCGCATTCCCGTGCCTGCACACCAAGCTCGACCGCAACGTCTTCTTCATCACCGCGCAGGAGCTGGAGGATCTCTGCCCCGACAAGACGCCCAAGGAGCGCGAGAACGAGATCGTCCGCCAGCACCACACCGTCTTCCTCATGCAGATCGGCGGCAAGCTGAAATCCGGCAAGCCGCACGATGGCCGCGCGCCCGACTATGACGACTGGCAGCTCAACGGCGATATCCTCATGTGGAACGAGGTCCTTGGCTGCGCGTTTGAGATCTCCTCCATGGGCATCCGCGTGGACGAAGCGTCCCTCGACCGCCAGCTGACGCTCGCGGGCTGCGACGACCGCCGCGAGCTACCCTTCCACAAGATGCTCCTGAACGGCGAGCTGCCCCTCACCATGGGCGGCGGCATCGGCCAGAGCCGCGTGTGCATGCTCATGATCGGCACGTGCCACATCGGCGAGGTGCAGTCGAGCATCTGGGACAAGGCCACCGCAGACGCCTGCCGCGACGCGGGTATTCTGCTTCTGTAAAAAATATTATCTATCACATATCACAGAGAGGATCGATTTATCATGGAACAGCTGATTTCCGTCCGTTCCCTTTTCAAAGAGACCGACGCCTACGCCGGCAAGCAGATCAAGGTCGGCGGCTGGGTGCGCAATCTGCGCGCCAGCAAAAACTTCGGGTTCATCAACCTGTCCGACGGCACGTTCTTTTCGCAGGTGCAGGTCGTCTACGGCTCCGAGCTTGCGAACTTCACCGAGATCTCCAAGCTGAACATCGGCGCGGCCGTCATCGTGACCGGCACGCTGGTGCTGACGCCGGACGCCAAGCAGCCGTTTGAGCTGCAGGCGAGCGAGGTCTATGTCGAAGGCCCGTCCACGCCGGACTATCCCATCCAGCCGAAGCGGCATTCGATGGAGTACCTGCGCACCGTGACGCATCTGCGCCCGCGCACAAACACGTTCCAGGCCGTCTTCCGCGTCCGCAGCCTCATCGCCTACGCCATCCACAAGTTCTTCCAGGAGCGCGATTTCGTCTACGTCCATACCCCGCTCATCACCGGCTCCGACTGCGAGGGTGCCGGCGAAATGTTCCAGGTCACGACGCTCGATCTCAATAACCCGCCCAGAACTGAGGACGGCCAGATCGACTACAGCAAGGACTTCTTCGGCAAGGAGACAAACCTGACCGTCTCCGGCCAGCTCAACGGCGAGACGTATGCGCAGGCCTTCCGCAACATCTATACCTTCGGCCCGACCTTCCGCGCCGAAAACTCCAACACGACGCGCCACGCGGCCGAGTTCTGGATGATCGAGCCGGAGATCGCGTTCGCCGACCTGTCCGACGACATGAAGCTCGCCGAGGACATGATCAAGTTCATCATCGCCTACGTCCTCGACCATGCCCCCGAGGAGATGGCGTTCTTCAACCAGTTCGTCGACAAGGGCCTGATCGAGCGCCTGCACCACGTCATGACCTCCGACTTCGGCCATGTCACCTATACCGACGCCGTCAAGATCCTCGAAGAGCACAACGACAAGTTTGACTACAAGGTCTTCTGGGGCTGCGATCTGCAGACCGAGCACGAGCGCTATCTCACCGAGCAGATCTTCAAGCGCCCGGTCTTCGTCACCGATTACCCGAAGGAGATCAAGGCGTTCTATATGAAGCTCAACCCCGACGGCAAGACCGTCGCTGCCATGGACTGCCTTGTCCCCGGCATCGGCGAGATCATCGGCGGCAGCCAGCGTGAGGACGACTATGACACGCTTGTGCAGCGCATGCACGAGTGCGGCCTGAAGGAAAAGGACTACCAGTTCTATCTCGACCTGCGCAAGTACGGCTCGACCCGCCACGCGGGCTTCGGCCTCGGCTTTGAGCGCTGCGTCATGTACCTGACCGGCATCTCCAACATCCGCGACGTGCTCCCGTTCCCGCGCACCGTCGGCAACTGCGAGCTGTAAGCACAAATATCCGCAAACCAACGAAGGTCTTCCGCACAGCCGGGAGACCTTCGTTTTCTGCTCCGCCTTTAACCGTGTGCGCTTTGTCTTTAATCTGCCATAATTTATGTGCAGTTTGCTATTAAGCTTTCCGTGTAAACTTGCTACTCTAAAAACAGGAATCATAAATACAGAAATCATAAATACAGGAGGGCTTTCCATGCAGCAGAATGTGCAGGCAAACATCGACCGGGTCGCATCGGATATCGAAACCCTGGCAACCTATAACAGCTTCCCGGAAAATCCGGGCGTCTCCCGGCAGCTGTTCACGGACGCAGAGCTGGAAGCGCGCAGCTACGTCAAGGAACGCATGCGCGCGATCGGCATGTCCGTGCACGAGGACGCCATCGGAAATATCTACGGCGTATTGGAGGGCACAGACCCGTCTCTCGCACCGGTCTGGAGCGGCTCGCATATCGACACCGTATTGAGCGGCGGCAAGTATGACGGCATCGTCGGCGTCGTCGGCGCGCTCGAGGCCTGCCGTATCATCCGCGAAAACAACATCCCGCACGCGCGGAGCATCGTCGTGCTGGTCTTTACCTCGGAGGAGTGCGGGCGCTTCGGCATGGGCTGCATCGGCAGCCGGGCCATGGCCGGACATCTGCCGCTGGAAAAAACGAAGGAGCTGCATGATGACGCCGGTATTTCGCTCTATCAGGAGCTGGAACGGCTCGGCTATACGAAGCTGGATTATAATAAGACGGTGCTCAAACACCGCGGAGATGTCTTCGCGAGCGTCGAGCTGCATATTGAGCAGGCATCCATGCTCGAAGAGGCCGGATATCCCGTCGGCATCGTGCAGGCGATCTGCGCGCCCACCTATATCTGCGTGTCGATCACCGGCCAGCAGAAGCATGCCGGTTCCACGCCCATGGACGTCCGCAAGGACGCGCTGTGTGCGGCGTCGGAAGTGATCCTTACGGTCGAAAAGCTGGCCCGCAGCTATCAAAACAAGCACACCGTGGCCACCGTCGGCAAGATTCAGGTCCTGCCGAACTCCTCGAACGTCATCCCCGGCCAGGTGGATTTCATGATCGACATCCGGGATATCGACGAAGCAGTCAAAACGGAGCTTACGCAGAAGTTCCACGACGCCATCCGGTCGATCACGGCTGCGCGCCATCTGGAATACTCCTTCGACGTCACGACGGACGATCTTCCCTGCAGCTGCGACGAAGCGATCCTTGACGCCATCGCAGACAGCTGCCGGAAGCGGGGGCTGCCGGAGTTCAAAATGACGAGCGGCGCGTATCACGATTCGCTCCTGATCTCCGAGTTCACCCCCATCGGCATGATCTTTGTGCCCAGCAAGGACGGCGTCAGCCACAACCCGGACGAGTATACCTCCATGGAGGAGATCGTCTGCGGTGTCAACGTCCTGACCGATACGCTGATCGCACTTTCCAACCGCGAAACGCTCTCGTGAGCGTCCGGAAGCAAAAACAGTCTCCCGAAAAGCCCGGCAACCGCTGGGCTTTTTTGTTTTTGTATGGTAAAATAGCAGAGAAATGGAACCGGGAGGGACTTTTATGCTGAGTGTCGGTGAATTTATTGCAGGCGCAGCGCATGCCGATGTGCGCTGCATCGCAGGCTTTGACGGGATCGGCCGTATCGTGACCTCCTTCAGCATGATCGATTCGCCGGAGATCCTGCAGTGGGTCAGCGGCGGCGAGCTTCTGGTCGACTGCGGCTATATCACCGCCAACCAGCCGCAGATGCTGGTCGGTCTGATCGATGCGTTAAAAAAGCGAGGCTGCGCCGCGCTCGGGATCAAGCTCCACCGGTACTGGGACAGGATCCCGGAGATCCTGATCGAGGACGGCAACCGGCTGCATTTCCCGGTGCTCCAGCTCCCGTATGAGACGCGGTTCTCCGATCTGGCCTGCACGCTGCATAAGTCGATCTTCGAGAGCGAGCTGAACGACACCCAGATCGCGTCCTTCGCCTATATGGATATCGTGACGTCCTTCTGCAAGTATAAATCCGCCCGGCGGCTGCTCTATGATCTGCATGTTTTGCTGAAGCGCCCGCTCCTTCTTGCCGATCCCGCGTTCAGGCTGCTGGGGTTCGAGTGTCAGGATGCCGAAGCGGCAGCGCTGCATGCGTTCTTCTGTCTGGATGGCCGTGCACCCATCCTTCCTGCCTCACGCGTGCGCGAGATCCGGCAAAAATATGAAAAAAGTCGGTTCCGCAGTACACACGAGACCTTTTCAGGCAGCGGCAGTACGCTGCGCTGCCTGCTGATCGCCGTGGAATGCGCGGAAAACCGGGTCTATTATCTGATCGTACCGGAGCACACACCACTCAAAAACTGGGAATATCCGTTCCTGTCCAATATGGAGCCGCTGTTTCTGTTCTGTCTGGACAGGCTCCATGCGAGTGACCGGTCTGAGCGCCGCTCCTTTTCCGCCATCTTTTCAAAAAAATCCGGGCTGCGGGAGGCGGACATTACCGCGCTCTGCAAATCAAACGGCTTCGATTATGAAAAGAAGCGGGTCTGCGTCACGCTGCTGCTTCAGAACGCGGCCGCTTTGTCCATGGTGCGCGCCTCGCTGCTGCGGGACATTCTGATCCAGCTCTCCGACTGGGTCTCGGCTGCACTGCGGCAGAATTTTTATTTCTGCGAATACGAAACCTGCAGGATCTATTATCTCCTGTTCCCCAACGAGACTCCCGCGGACGAGATCCTCGCGCGGGCAGGTGAGCTGGCGGAGCGCGCGCTGGCGCTTCTGACAAACTCCGGCTTCGACTGCAGGATCGGCATCAGCGAGCCGTCTGCCGAACTCAGTCAGATCGCCGCGTCATTCCACCACACGATCGACCAGATCGATCTGGGGCGGAAGCTCTTTCCGCAGGCGCGTATCTTCTCCGCCGAAAAGCTTCAGGTCTATCTCTGGCTGAAGAGGACCATGCGCCGGGAGGAGCTGGAGGCGCTGTGCGAGCGGACAGTAACGGCGCTGCAGGCGCAGAGTACGGCTTCACTCGACTACGTGCAGATTCTGGAGGTCTACATGAAAAACCGCTATAACGTCTCGAAAACCGCAGCCGAGCTGCACTTCCACCGCAATACGCTCATGAATTATCTGCTGCGGATCCAGCAGCTGCTGCCCCTCAGCATGGATGATCCGGAAAACCGCATCCAGATCCAGCTCGGCCTGCATGCGCTGCGCCTGCTGCGCGCGGACTGAGTCTGTGCAGAAGTCCCCGTTCCCGGCCGGTACCTTTCGGTACCGGCCGGGAATTTTTTACGCTCCGGCGGTGAATGCTGCCCGAACAGGGTGTAAAATCGACGTGATTTCCCATTTTTGTGCAAATTGCAAAAGACATCTGTCCGCACAGCGCGAATTTTTTCGAAAACTCTGTCATTTTCTGCTTGCAATTTGCAAAGGACCTCGCTATAATGTCTCCATTAGTTCACGCACAGATGTCTTTCTGTTGTGGACAGAAGGAGGAAAAATTCTATGAAAAAGATTCTTGCACTGCTTCTTGCCGCCGTTATGGTCCTGTGCCTGTTTACAGGCTGCGCGTCCAGCGGCTCCAAGGTCATTAAGATCGGCGTCTTCGAGCCGCAGTCCGGCGACAACGGCGCCGGCGGCAAACAGGAGGTCCTCGGCATCCAGTACGCCAACTCCGTCAAGCCGTCCGTGACGATCAATGGCACGGAATACAAGATCGAGCTCGACATTCAGGATAACCAGTCCTCGACCGACAAGGCCGTCTCCGCCGCGCAGCAGCTCGTTGCCGACAAGGTCTCCGTCGTCCTCGGCTCCTACGGCTCCGGCGTCTCCATCGCAGCCGGCACCTACTTCGCCAACGCCAAGATCCCGGCCATCGGCTGCTCCTGCACCAACGCGGCCGTCACCGCCGGCAACGACTACTACTTCCGCGTCTGCTTCCTCGATCCGTTCCAGGGCTCCGTCATGGCGTCCTTCGCCATGGAAGAGTTCGGCGCGAAGAAGGCCTATGTCCTGTCCATGCTCGGCGACGACTACACGGTCGGCCTGGCCAAGAACTTCGTCAAGGCTTTTGAGGCCGCAGGCGGCGAGATCGTAGCCGACGAGACCTTCGTCGAGGGCACGGCTGACTTCTCCGCATACCTCAACAACGCCAAGGCCGGCGGCGCAGACGTCATCTTCGCTCCGTCCGCCATCGCCTACGCACCGCAGATCATCGAGCAGGCGAACTCGCAGGGTCTGACGATCCCCGTCATGGGCGGCGACACGTGGGAAAACTCCGCGATCTCCGACGCGCAGAAGGGCACCGACATCCAGGTTTTCTGCTCCACGTTCTTTGATGAGAACGACGAGTCCGGTCTGGCCAAGGAATTTGTCACCGGCTACAAGGCATGGCTGAACGGCGATTCCCAGAACCTGACCAACAACGGCGGCAACGCCGTTGTCGCGGCGGTCTCCGCCCTCGGCTATGACGCCTACATGGCGGCAGTCGCAGCCATCGAAAAGGCCCAGTCCACCGACGGCACCGCCATCCGTGACGCGCTGGCCGGTCTGTCCATGGACGCGGTCACCGGCTCTCTGAGCTTCGACGAAAACGGCGACGCAGTCAAGAGCACCGCCTACATCAAGCAGGCGATCGACGGCGCGTTCCAGTTCTACAAGGTCCAGTCCGCCGACTGATCTCCGGAAGCGCAATACTGACCCCAATGGTTTCCGGCCGGAGGAAATTCCTCCGGTCGGTACACATTTTCATCCGGCAGCGTTCGAACCCGCTGCCGGATGACCCCATTCTTTTATCGTCAGGTCCAAGCTGGCCTTTTTGCAGGCGGTTCGCGGTTTGGACATGGCGATAAGCAAATCAACAGGAGGTCCCCATGGATTTTATCAAGCAATGGCTGCCCTATATCCTGTCCGGTATTTCCGCAGGCGGCCAGTACGCGCTCATTGCCGTCGGCTATACCATGGTTTACGGCATTCTGCGCCTCATCAACTTCGCGCACGGCGATATCTTCATGGTCGCCGGTCTTATGATGGTCTATCTTTCGGCCACGATGCCGCTGTATGTTTCCATCCCCGTGGTCATCGCCCTGACGGTCGTGCTCGGCTTCGCCGTGGAGCGCTGCGCGTATAAGCCCCTGCGGCAGGCGCCCAGAATGTCCGTCATGATCTCCGCCATCGGCGTGAGCTATCTGCTGCAGAATCTCGCCTATTACGTGACGGGCGGCGTCCCGAAGCAGTATCCCGAGCTGCCGTGGATCACCGACACGATCACCATCCTCGGCGCGTCCACCAAGCGCGTCACGGTCATTACGCCGCTTCTGACGCTGCTGATCGTCGTGGCGCTGGTCGTCCTCATCAAGCGCACGAAGGTCGGCATGGCCATGCGCGCGGCGTCCAAGGATTTTGAGACGGCGCAGCTCATGGGCATCAAAATCAACTCCGTCATTTCCTTTACGTTTATCATCGGCTCCGCGCTGGCCGCGGTCGCATCGCTCCTGTTCTTCTCGAACTACACGACCATCGCGCCGTCCTCCGGCGCAATGCCGGGCCTCAAGGCCTTCGTCGCGGCAGTCTTCGGCGGCATCGGGTCGATCCCCGGCGCGGTCATCGGCGCGTTCATCATCGGCATCTGCGAGAACCTGCTCAAGGGTCTGAAGCTGACGGCATTCTCCGATGCGTTCACGTTTGCGCTGCTCATCATCATTCTCGTCGTCAAGCCGACGGGTCTGTTCGGTGAAAAGCTGACCGAGAAAGTGTGAGGTGGCAGATATGAAACAGAAAAAAGGCCTCTCGCTGCAGTCCATCCTCACCATTGCGGGCATTGCGCTCATCTATCTGCTCGCGTTCCTGCTCGACCGCATCCCCGGCGTGCCCATCATGCTGACGACCGTCCTGCGCAAGGGCGCGATCTATTCCCTTGTCGCGGTCTCCATGAACCTGCTGAACGGCTTCACGGGTCTGTTCTCCCTCGGACAGGCGGGCTTCATGCTGGTCGGCGCATATGCCTTTGCCGCTATCAACATTGACAGCTCCATCCGCTCGACGGTCTATCAGTATTATGATCCGCTTCTCAAGTTCTCCCTGACCGAGACGCTGCAGAACGCCCTCGGCCAGACAGCAGGCACGGCGCTCGGCGTATTCCTGTCTCTTCTGCTGGCGGGTCTTCTGGCCGCAGGTCTGGCGTATCTCATCGGCCTGCCCGTTCTGAAGCTCAAGAGCGACTATCTCGCCATCGCCACGCTCGGCTTTGCCGAGATCATCCGCGCGCTCGTCCAGCTGGAGGCGTTCGCGCCTGTGACAAACGGCTCGCAGCTGCTGCGCGGCTTCCCGTACTTTACGGATACGTTCATGCCGTTCGTGATCGTCGGTATCTGCATCGCAGTCATCGTGCTGCTCATCAACTCGACCTATGGCCGCGCGTTCAAGGCCATCCGCGACGATGAGATCGCCGCCGAAGCCATGGGCATCAACCTTGCCCACCACAAGCGCATGGCGTTCATCATCTCCTCGTTCTTCGCCGGGATCTCCGGCGCGCTGCTCGCCATGTACCAGACCACGGTGCAGGCCAACACGTTCAAATCGGCCATGACCTATGAGATCCTGCTGATCGTCGTCATCGGCGGCATCGGCTCCATCTCCGGCAGCTGCATCGGCTCGTTCCTGTTTATCGCCTGCTCCGAATGGTGGCTGCGGTTCCTGGACAACGAGACCTATGTCGGTGCGTTCAAGCTGCCGCTGCTGCGCACGGGCTTCCGTATGGTCGTGTTCTCCGTTGTTATCATGATCGTCGTGCTCTTCTTCCGCAAGGGCATCATGGGCGACCGCGAGATCTCGCTCGCAGGCCTCGCCAGACGATTGACAAGGAAATCCGTGAAGGGAGGGAAAGAAGCATGAGCACACCCATACTTCACGTCGAGCATGTCACCATGCAGTTCGGCGGCGTCGTCGCCGTCAACGACCTTTCGATGGATGTCTATGAGCATGAGATCGTCGCCCTCATCGGCCCGAACGGTGCCGGTAAGACCACGGCCTTCAACTGCATCACCGGCGTCTATGAGCCGACCAACGGCCGCGTGGACTTTATGGGCGAGCCGATCGTCTGCAACCACCCGCACGGCAAGATGAAAAAGATCTACGCGGGCGAGGGCGCGCAGGATTATCTGAACCAGCCCGTCGTCTCCTACACGCCCGACGTCATCACACAGCGCGGCATTGCCCGTACCTTCCAGAATATCCGCCTGTTCAAATCCATGACGGTATTCGATAACGTCCTCACGGCCATGCACGTGCGCCGCACGGCCAACGTCTTCTCCGCCACCTTCCGCGGCAACCGCAAGGAGGAAGCCGCCCAGCGCGAACGGGCGCTGGAGCTTCTGAAGATCGTGGGTCTGGACGATGTCAAAGACGAGCTGGCGACCGCCCTGCCCTACGGCAAGCAGCGACGGCTGGAGATCGCCCGCGCGCTGGCGACGGATCCGAAGCTCCTGCTGCTCGACGAGCCTGCCGCCGGTATGAACCCGCAGGAGACCATTGAGCTGACGCACTTTATCCGCAGCATCCGCGATACATTCGGTCTGACCATCTTCCTCATTGAGCACCACATGAACCTCGTCATGGACATCTCCGACCGGATCTATGTCATCGATTTCGGCCGCCAGATCGCCGCGGGCGTCCCGGCCGAGATCCAGAACGATCAGCGCGTCATCGACGCATATCTGGGGGTGGACGAAGATGAGTAACATTCTGGAGATCAAAAATCTGGTCGTCTCCTACGGCGGCATTGAGGCCGTCAAGGGCATCGACCTGAACGTCGAAGAGGGCAAGATCGTCACGCTGATCGGCTCCAACGGCGCAGGCAAATCGACCACGCTGAAGGCCATCGCCGGTCTGGTCAAACCGAAATCGGGCGAGATCCTGCTGCACGACGCAAATCTGATCGGCAAATCGACCGACCAGATCGTTTCGAGCGGCGTCACGCTCGTCCCGGAGGGACGGCGCGTCTTCTCGAACCTGACGGTCGAGGAAAACCTCCGCATCGGCGCGTATCTGCGCAAGGATTCCCTTGCCGACGACCTTGCCCGCGTCTATGACCTGTTCCCGCGTCTCAAGGAGCGCGAATGGCAGCAGGCGGGTACGCTCTCAGGCGGTGAGCAGCAGATGCTGGCCGTCGGCCGCGCGCTCATGGCCCGGCCGAAGCTCATCATGATGGATGAGCCGTCGCTCGGCCTCGCGCCGATCGTCGTGCGCGGGATCTTTGAGATCATCCGGGAGATCAACCGCCAGGGTATCACGGTCTTGCTCATCGAGCAGAACGCGAACATGGCGCTGAAGATCGCCGACTGGGCCTATGTCATGCAGACCGGCTCCATCCTCATGGACGGCCCCGGCGAAGAGCTGGCCGCCAACGAAGAGGTCAAGGCCGCTTACCTCGGCACCGCAAAATAATCCGTTTCCGTATCCAAAACATGCCTCCTCAAGGCGTCTGCCATCCGGCAGACGGTCATCCCCACCGGTCTCATCCGCCGGCGGGGATTTCATCTGCCCCGGCACAACAAAACGCGCGCCCGCAAGATCGCGGACGCGCGTTATTTTCTTTTATTTGATCTCCTGCTCCAATGCGTCAAATTCCGGCGTCGAGAAAAACTCGCCGAGCGTGATCTCGAAGCCGTCGCACAGCTTTTTGATCGTTACCGTGCCGGGATTTTTGCTTTCGCCGTTCAGAATGCTTTTGATCGTCGCCTGCGGAACCGCAGAGGTCGTCGCCAGACCGTTCGGCGTGATCTGCCGCTGCCGGCACAGCTCCCTGATTCGTCGTGCAATGGCCTCTCTGGTGTCCATAGTGATGCCTCCATCCGTTTCGCTCTGCGACTTCAAGGCTCCAGATTTTCCTCGTCGAACAGCGGCGAATCGAAAAACTCTGGCAGCCCGATGGAAAGGCCCTGACACAGCTCATGCAGGACCCGCAGCTTTACAGAATCATACGCGCAGTGCATGATGTTTCCGATCGACGATTTTGGTACGCCGCTTTTCATATACAGCTGGTACTGCGTCATGGAACGTGCCTGCATCAGCTCTGCCAGCCGCAGACTGACCGCCTGATTCAGTTTCATCCCATCACCGTCCCTTGCCCTGTACTATGACGATTATAGGAATTTCTGAAAAAAATTAGTCCTTGTAGCTGTACTAATTCAAAGTTTTGTGCTATGCTGGTATATATTTCAAATCATGGGAGGATTCTGTATGGTCGACTACAGAAAGCTTTATGCGCTGCTCTTCGGCGCGATTGATGATGTGCTGGACGAGTTGGGGGCGATCCCGAACGCGCAGCATGCACGTCAGGTGCTTCAGCGTGCGCTTCTGGCGGCGGAGGAACAGTATTTACGGCAGAGCGCAGAAAAAAGTCCCGGAGCGGATGCCTGACGGCATCCGTTCCGGGAGCTTTCATTATTACAGCGTAATTTCCTCCGCCTTCTGTGCGTCGGCGCCGATCTTTTCCCGGCAGACGGCCGTCATGGCGGCTACCTGCTGCGGGCAGCGGCCGATGTAGCGCGACGGCTCCAGCTCGGCGCGGATCTCTTCGGCGGTCATGCCGAACTCCGGCCGGGCGGCCAGCTGGGCAACCAGATCCCAGCTTTCGCCGTTTTTCATCTTCGCGGTCGCTTCCATGGACGCTTCGCGGATGATCTCGTGCAGCTGCTGGCGGTCGCCGCCGCGCTTGACGGCGGCCATCATGAGATTTTCCGTCGCGATGAACGGCAGATAGTCCCGGACGAGCTTCTCCACGATCTTTTCATTCACATGCAGTCCCTTCGTGACGTTCTGCACGAGGCGCAGCACGCCGTCGGTCGCGAGGAACGCCTCCGGCAGGCTGATGCGGCGGTTGGCGGAATCGTCGAGCGTCCGCTCGAGCCACTGCGTCATGGCGGTCATGGGCGCGTTCTGCGCGTCGGCGATCACATAGCGCGCCAGCGAGCAGATGCGCTCGCAGCGCATGGGGTTGCGCTTATACGGCATGGCGGACGAGCCGACCTGCTTTTCCTCGAACGGCTCTTCGACCTGCCGGTCGTGCTGCAGCAGGCGGATATCCGTCGCCATGCGGCACGCGCTCTGGCAGATGGAGGACAGGACGTTCAGGATGCGGCTGTCGAGCTTTCTGGGATAGGTCTGGCCGCAGACGGGATACAGGCGCTCAAAGCCGAACTCCGCCGCGATCTGCCGGTTCATCTCGTCGATCTTTTCGCCGTCGCCGTCAAACAGCTCGACGAAGCTCGCCTCGGTGCCGGTCGTTCCGCGGCAGCCGAGGAAACGGATGGCGCGCAGCGTGTCCTGCAGCTCCTCAAGGTCGAGCATCAGATCCTGCAGCCAGAGCGCCGCGCGCTTGCCGATGGTCGTCAGCTGCGCGGGCTGATAATGCGTATAGGCAAGCGCGGGCATGGCGGCGTATTGGTCCGCGAACGCGCAGAGGTTCTGCATGGCGGCCTTCAGTTCGTTTTCGAGATACCGCAGCGCTTCGCGGTAGATGATAAGGTCGGCATTGTCCGTCACGTAGCAGCTCGTCGCGCCCAGATGGATGATGCCCTTTGCGCCGGGCGCGTCCAGCCCGTAGGCGTAGATATGCGCCATGACGTCGTGCCGGATCTCCTTTTCGCGCTTGGCCACCACATCATAGTCGATGGGGCTGACGTGGGCGGCCAGCTCGTCCACCTGCTGCTGTGTGACCGGCAGGCCGAGGTTATGCTCGGCCCGCGCCAGCGCCACCCAGAGCCTGCGCCACGTCTCGTAGCGCATGTCCGGGGAGAACAGGTGCAGCATGGTCTTCGACGCGTAGCGCGAGGCAAGCGGGCTTTCATACGTCGGTTTCATGGCGGCTCCTTTTAGCGGTAGATGATCTCGTCGCGGCCTGCGCCGACGGAGACGTAGCTGATGTGCACGCCGATGGCCTTTTCGACATACTCGACGTAGTCGCGGGCCGCCTGCGGCAGATCCTCATACTTGCGGACGCCGGAGATATCGCAGCCCCAGCCGGGAACGGTCGTCAGGACGGGCTTGGCGTCATTGATGACGGCGGTGAACGGGAAATCGTCGGTCTTCTCGCCGTTTACTTCATACTGCGTGCAGACGGGGATCTCCTTCATATAGGAGAGGACGTCCAGCTTCGTGAGCGCGACTTCCGTCGCGCCCTGGATCTGGCAGCCGTAGCGGGTCGCGACCAGATCGATGGGGCCGACGCGGCGCGGACGGCCGGTGGAAGCGCCGTATTCGCCGCCGGCGACACGCAGCTGCTCGGCCTCTTCGCCGAACCATTCCGCCGTGAACGGGCCTTCGCCCACGCAGGTGGAATATGCCTTAACGATGCCGACCGTGCGGTCCACGTGGCTGCCCGGGATGCCCGCGCCGACGCAGGCGTAACCGGCATTGGAGGAAGAGGAGGAGGTATACGGGAAGATACCGAAGTCGATATCGCGCAGCGCGCCGAGCTGGGCCTCGAACATGATGTTCTTGCCGGCCTTCTGGGCGTCATAGAGATACTTGGTGGTGTCACAGATATAGGGCGCGAGCTTGGAGCCAAATTCGTCGCACCAGGCCAGCATGTCCTCGAGCTTGTAGGCTTCTGCGCCGTAGACGTTCTGGATGGTCAGGTTCTTCCACTCGAGGATGGAGACCAGACGCTTTTTCAGATACTCCGGATACAGCAGCTCGCCGACCATGATGGTCTTCTTCTGATACTTGTCGGAATAGACCGGGGCGATGCCGCGCAGGGTGGAGCCGTATTTCTTGTCCTTCAGACGCGCTTCCTCCAGACCGTCAAGCGCGCGGTGGTACGGGAAGACGATGGTCGCGCGCTGGGAGATCTTGAAGTTCTCCGGCGTGACCGGCACGCCGGCCTTCTGCAGGGTCTCGATCTCGCCCCAAAGGCTCTCGAGGTCGATGACGACGCCGTTGCCGAGGACGTTCACGACGCCCGGCAGGCAGATGCCGGAGGGGATGAGGTGCAGGGCAAATTTGCCGTATTCATTGACGATGGTATGACCGGCGTTGTTGCCGCCCTGATACCGGCAGACGATATCATAATCTCTCGCGATGAGGTCGACCATGCGGCCCTTGCCTTCGTCGCCCCAGTTGATGCCTACGATTGCACAGTTGCTCATAGCTTTTTACTCCTTATTTTTCCGCAATTTGGCCTTATTTTTTCATTCCGGGCAGATTATATGCGATTTTTCCCGAAATGTAAATCACTGTTTGTTTATGCTCGCAATAAGTTTCGGTTATATGGCGGATTAGCGTTATCTATTTTACTTATTGACTCTCGCCCGTTATAATGGGAATGTTGACAACACCGGCTCTGCCGGTCATTTTGGAGGATATTATGCTCATCAGAACGCCCGAACAGGACATTGAACGCATCCTTTATACCGAAAAAGCCATTGCCGCCCGCGTCGAGCAGCTCGGCGCCGAACTGACCGCGAAGCTTGGGGACAAGCGCCCCGTGCTGGTCTGCGTTCTGAAGGGCGCGTCGTTTTTCTACATCGATCTCTGCCGCTGCATGAACTGCGCCATCGACATGGACTTCATCGCCGTCTCGAGCTACGGCGTCTCGGCGCAGTCGACCGGCGTCGTCCGCCTCATCAAGGATCTGGACAACAACATCACCGGCCGCCATGTTGTCATCGTTGAGGACATCATCGACTCCGGCCTGACCATGCAGTATCTGCGCCAGCTCTTCGGCGCGCGCAATCCCGCGTCCATCACGACCATTTCCTTCCTCGACAAAGCCACCCGCCATCCCGAGAGCTACAAGACCGACATGTGCGGCTTTGAGATCCCGGACGAGTTCGTCGTCGGCTACGGTCTCGACTACGCGAACTACTACCGCAATCTGCCGTATATCGGCGTCCTGAAGCCGGAGTGCTATCAATAAGCCCCTTTCCCATGCCTGCCGCAGTCATTTGCGGCAGGCTTTTTCATGCCCGTCAGACGGGCGCGTCCGGCTCCTCCGCCTCGTTTGCCTGCTGGATGGTGATATCCGAAGCGCCCGCCTCCGCGAAGCTGAACTGGATGACCGCCTGCGGCACGTTGACCGAGCAGGCCGCCGTCTTCCCCCGCTGCTCCGCCAGCCGGGACGCGATCGACAGAAGCTCCGCCAAAATCTCCCGGTTCAGCCCGCCGCCGCGCCAGTGGAATATAAAGACCGGCTGCTTTTTCCGCAGCGCCTGCTGCAGCCGCTTTTCCAGCTCTTCGGGCTTGGTAAACGAGCAGCTGCGGTAATAAAAGCCCTTCGCGTCCGTGCAGGACGGGACGGGCAGGACGAGCGGCTCATGGTCGCGGAAGATATGGCTGTCGTCCAGATTCAGATAGTCATAGCGCGGCGCGCCGCGCTGCAGGGAATTATCAAACGTCGCGTCCACGTGATAATACTGCCCATTCAGCCGCACGACGTTCCACGTGTGGCGGTAGCGGACGCCCTTTTCCGGGTTCGCCTCGCACAGCGCCACGATGCACCACAGGCCGAGTGCGTCGCAGAGCGCCTTGACGGTCTTCGCGATCCCCTCGCACACGCCGACGCCCTGCGTCATGGGGCCGAGAATTTCGTGGGAATACGGCTTTTTGAGCTTGTCATAGCGCACGTTCTGCAGGATAAAATCGTGCACGGCCAGTTCCTTTTCCGCATCCGTCTTCCCGGCCAGCGGCCGCGTCAGCCGCGCCAGCCGCGCCTGCACTGCCTGCTGCTGCGTGCGGATGGTATTTTTGTCAAACAGGTAGTCCGGCAGGATCTCCATATGCGCTGCGCCCCGCGCGTACCGGTACCGGTAGCCGCTCACGTAGAACACCAGCGGCTCATCGAGCTTCAGCCGCAGATACACGTCCGCCAGCTCCTCCGGCGCAAGCAGCGGCACACGAATGGCGGGCGCAAGCGCGCAAAAGCCGCCCAGAAGCGCGTCATACACGCCCTGCAGCGGCCTGGATAGCTGTCCGTAATAATATCTCATCTGTTTTCCCTCAGAACTGCAGCTGCGCAGGCTGCAGCTCGTCCAGATCGTGAAGCTCCGTCACCGGCACGGCCCCGCGCGCGATCAGCGCCTGCGCGCCCTCCGTACCGTCCGCGTGGACGAATACGGCGCTGTAGCCGCGGCGGAGGTTTTCAGTCGTGCCCTCCCACGTGCCGCCGGAGCAACGCGTGCACTGCGCCACGAGCGTTTTTTCTCCCATGGCGTGCAGATACCGGTTGCGCGTCAGCGCCCGGGCCGCGGAAAACGGCGCGTCAAAGGCCTGCTCGGCCAGATACAGTGTCCGCGCCGGAGCCTGGCACTCGGTCAGCGGCCCGGCCGGGAAGATCACGGCACTTCCGCCGTGCGCCAGACAGGCCTCCTGCGCCGCAAGATCCGCTCCAATTGCGCCGCCGGAGCAAAGCGTCAGCCCCGCTTCGGCGATCAACCGTCCGGCCGTTTCGGCAAACGCCCGCCCCTCCGCCGTCAGCTCGCGCGAGCCGACTACGGTGATGCAGCGCGCCGAGGCAAGCGCCAGATCGCCCTTTGCAAACAGAACCGCCGGGCAGCGCGTACCGAGCGTCTGCCAAAGCCGCGCGGGATAGCCCTCCGACAGCCGCGTCACCGGGCGGATGCCCGCCCGCTCCGCCGCGGCCAGATACCGCCGCAGCCGCTCCTTGCGCGCCAGCAGCGCCAGAATGCGCGTGCCCTGCGTTTCGTCATAGCCAAGGCGCCGCAGCTCGCGCGCCGTGACCTCGCCCAGCGGGTCCGCTGCGCCGGAGCCGAACAGCCGCACGCGGCGGCCAAGTGCCTCAAACTGCGGCAGCGTCAACGGGTGCGCCGTATCATCCGGGAGCGCGCAGCACAGAAGCAGCACGCCCTCTTCTGCCGCTCTCAACGGAAGCGGCGGCGCGGGGGCGCCTTTTTGGGCTTCGGCGGCTCTTCCTCTACGAGGGAGCCGTCCTCGGCAAATTTGACCGGCTGGACGGTGTAGTGTGAATACTTGGCGATTTCGGCGAGCTTCGTCTGCTCCGGGAACGTGCCGAGGATGGACACGGCAATGCCCTTGCGCTTGGCGCGGCCAGTGCGGCCGATGCGGTGGATATAATATTCATTTTCCTCCGGCACGTCATAGTTGATGACGCAGTCGACATCGTCGACGTCGATGCCGCGGGAAGCCACGTCCGTCGCGATGAGGATGGGGAGCTTGCCCTCCTTGAAGGTGCGCATGGTCTTTTCGCGCTTCTGCTGCGGGATATCGCCGTGGATGCAGTCGGCATCCAGTCCCATGCGGACCAAGTCGTCCCGCAGGCGCTGGCACATGACCTTCGTGTTGCAGAAGACGATCGTGCGCTCAAGCCGGAGCGTGCGGATGAGCCTGCTGACCATGGCCACCTTTTCAAGCGGCGGGCAGGTGATGGAATACTGCGTGATATCCGGGCGGTTGTCCACGTCCGCGGGGACGGTGATCTCCACCTCGTCGCGCTGGTACATCCACGAGACGGTCATGACCTCCTGCGAGATCGTCGCGGAGAACAGGCCGAGATTGCGGCGGTTTTTGACCTTTTCGATGATCTTCGTCACGTCGTCAAAGAAGCCCATGTCGAGCATGCGGTCCGCCTCGTCAAGGACGACGGTCTGCACCTTGTCGAGCGTGAGCGTGCGGCGCTTATAGTGGTCCATGAGCCGCCCCGGCGTGGCGACGACGATCTGCGGATGGTTCTGCAGCTGCTTGATCTGGCCCTCGATCTTCGCGCCGCCGTAGACCACGGCCACGCGGATATTCTTATAATAGGTCAGAAGTCCGCGCAGCTCGTCGCAGATCTGGATGGCAAGCTCGCGCGTCGGCGCGAGGATCAGCCCCTGCAGATCCTCGCTTTCCGCGTTGATATGCTCGATCATCGGGATACCGAAGGCGAACGTCTTGCCCGTGCCGGTCGGCGCTTTGGCAATGACGTCCTTCCATTTGAGAAACTCCGGGATGGCCTCCGCCTGGATGCGGGTCGGGTAGCCGTAGCCCTTCTTCTCCAGCGCCTGCAAAATTTCTTCCGACAGTCCAAGGTCGGCAAATGTCAGATTCTGTTCCATTCAGATTACTTCCTCGTTCAAAGTTCTGGCGAAAAATCGCAATTTTTTTAATCATAACACACTTTGGGAGTATTTCCAATCCCTTTCTGAGAAAAACACGCAAAAGCCGTGCAAAAACCCCGGCATACCTGCCGGGGCTGCAGCGTGTCGAAAAAGTATTTTCGCCCCGCTGCGGCAGTTTTTCGAACTTTTGCAAAGTTCGAAAAACTGGTTGATTGAACGCGAAGGGGGCTTTTTGCCCCCTTCACTCTTCCCCTGCTGCTCTGTCATCCTACTGCTTTGCGTGGTTTTTCGACAGTCTTAAGCCCCGGCATATCTGCCGGGGCTGCATCTTTTATTTCTCCTCCACGCCCCACTGCGGCAGCGGGAGGCGCTGCATGGCGCCGAAGATCTTCGTCTTCACATCCGGATACTGTGCCTGAAGGGACGCGAGCAGCTCCTTGACCTCCTGCCGCTTGGTGTGCTTGTCCGCGGGACAGACGTTGTGCACGACCGGAAGCGCCTGCTGCTGTGCAAAGGTCTCGATCGCCTTTTCGCCAATGTAGAGCATGGGCCGGATCTGCGTGACGCCGGTGCGGCTGAGATACGTCACCGGCTCAAAGCAGCCGATGCACCCCTCGTAGAGAAGGCTCATGAGAAGCGTCTCGACCGCGTCGTCAAAGTGGTGGCCGAGGGCGATTTTATTGCAGCCCTGCTCCAGCAGCACGTCGTTCAGCGCCCCGCGGCGCATCTTCGCGCACATGGAGCAGGGGTTCTTTTCCTTCCGGTAGTCGAAGATGATCGGGCCGATCTCGGTCTTTTTTATCGTATAGGGCACATCGATCGAGCGGCAGAAGTCCGCGACCGGGGAAAAGTCCATCCCCTCCAGCCCCATGTCGATGGTGATGGCGCGGAGCGAAAACGCCTTCGGATAGAAGCTCCGCAGCCCGGCAAGCACCGCCAGAAGCGTCAGCGAGTCCTTTCCGCCCGACACGCCAACGGCGATGGAATCGCCCGCCTCGATCATATGATAATCGTCCACACACCGGCGGACGCGGCCCAACATATTCTGCATATCCGGTTCTCCATTTTTTCGAAATTTACGATTTGAGCATTCAAGAGCATTTGCGAGCATTTTGAAGCATTTGCGAGTTTGCGTTGTGCTGCGTTAAAAATCAGGAAAATCGTGCTTGACACGGATTTTCCCGTGTGATATAAAGAGTAAGCGCGCTTCCGAGGGTTATTCTATATGCGCGCCGAAAAATTGTCAAAACTTTTTATCATAAAAGAAAACATCGCGTTTTCAAACGGAGGAACAAACATGACCACTATGGCTAAGAAAGAGACCGTCCAGAGAAAATGGTACGTTCTCGACGCAGCTGGCAAGCCCCTGGGCCGCACCGCTGTTACCGCTGCCAAGCTTCTGCGCGGCAAGCACAAGGTTGACTTCACCCCGAACGTTGACTGCGGCGATTTCGTCATCATCGTGAATGTTGACAAGGCAGTCCTCACCGGCAAGAAGCTCGACAACAAGCACTACTATCATCACACTGGCTGGATCGGCAACCTCAAGGACGTCAAGTACCGCACGCTCATGGCTGAGCGTCCCGAGTTCGCCATGGAGCTGGCTGTCAAGGGCATGCTGCCCAAGAACAGCATCGGCCGCGCTGAGCTGACCCGCCTGAAGCTTTACAAGGGCGCCGAGCATAACAACGCTGCACAGAAGCCCGAAGCCTGGACTTTGGACTAATCAGGAGGTAACAGACTATGTACGAGAGCAAGAGACAGTATCAGTACGGCACCGGCCGTCGGAAATCCTCCGTTGCACGCGTCCGCGTCTATCAGGGCGGCACCGGCTCCATCACCATCAACGGCCGCGACATCGACGATTATTTCGGTCTGGACACCCTGAAGATGGTCGTCCGTCAGCCGCTGGCTGCGACCGATCTGGTCGGTAAGGTCGACATCATCTGCACCGTCGAGGGCGGCGGCGTTTCCGGTCAGGCCGGCGCCATCCGTCATGGCGTTGCCCGCGCTCTTCTGAGCGTCAACCCCGAGTTCCGCGCCACGCTGAAAGCCGCTGGCTTCCTGACCCGTGACCCGAGAATGAAGGAAAGAAAGAAGTACGGCTTGAAGGCAGCCCGCCGCGCGCCGCAGTTCAGCAAGCGCTGAATTTCTTTCAGATTTTTACTGCTTACAAATCCCGGACGGCTTCTGCTTGTCCGGGATTTGCTTTTTGCTTGCTTCCTGCGGCTGTCCTCGGCGGCATAGCCGCCTGCGGTCGACGCTGAAAACGTGCCGCAGGCACGTTTTCTTTCCGCGCCGACAGCTTCAGCAAGCGCTGAATTTCTTTCAGATTTTATACCGCTTACAGCTCCCGGATGGCTTCTGTCCATCCGGGAGTTTTTCTGTTCCGGCGGCGGCTGTGAAATAATAGTAGCTTTTTTGTAACTTTTCGCATATAATGGAATCAATCGCAGAACCGGAAAGGAGGATCATGGCTTTCGGCCATCAGAAGCGCCATGTGCCTGCAGGGGAAACCCGGCAGGATAACGAGGGGAAACGTGATCGAAGATTCGGCGGATGCGTTTCCGTGCACACTCCGTGCGCGTAACGAAGTCATCAAATATGCGGGCGACCGCAAAACAAAGCGGCTTTGAACGGAGGATCAGGCAAATATCTGCGAGTTTGTCCTGTAACATTTTATTACAGGAGGAACAAGTTCATATGTGTGGTATCGTTGGATACGTAGGAAAGCAGCAGGCGGCTCCGATCCTGCTGGAGGGTCTGTCGCGCCTGGAATACCGCGGGTACGACTCTGCCGGCATCTGCGTGGAGCAGGAAGGCCGTCTGGAGGTTGAGAAGGCCACGGGCCGGCTGCAGAATCTGATCGCGAAAACGGACAACGGCGCTTCCCTGCCCGGCACGCTCGGCATCGGCCATACCCGCTGGGCGACCCACGGCGAGCCGAACGACATCAACTCCCACCCGCAGGTCTCTCAGAACGGCCGCATCGCCGTGGTGCACAACGGCATCATCGAAAACTATCTGGAGATCCGCGAATTTCTGGAGGAAAAGGGCGTCGTCTTCACCTCGCAGACCGACACGGAGGTCGTTGCGCAGCTGATGGAATACTGCATGCAGCTGCCGGAGGTGCAGACCGTCTCGGACGCACTGTACATGGTCCTGCATCGGATCGAGGGCGCTTACGCGCTCGGCATTCTTTCCGCCGACGACCCGGCGCATATCTACGCCGCGCGTAAGGACGCACCGCTGCTGCTGGGCTACGGCGAGGGCGAGAACTTCATCGCCTCCGACGTGACGGCCCTCGTCAAATATACCCGCGACGTCGTGTACATGGACGACGGCGAGGTCGCCGTTCTCGGCTGCGACGGCATTCAGATCTACAACGCGATGGAGCTGCCCATTGAGAAGGAGCACCATCACATCGACTGGGAGATCTCGGCCGCGGAAAAGGGCGGCTATGAGCATTTCATGCTCAAGGAGATCATGGAGGAGCCGGAGGCGCTCCGCCGCGCCATCCTGCCCCGCATCAAGGACGGGAAGGTCGTCTTTGAAGGGCTGCAGCTGGATATCCGCCAGTATCACTCCATCAAGATCATCGCCTGCGGCTCTTCGTCGCACGTGGGCATGGTCGGCAAATATAACCTTGAAAAGCTGACGCGCATCCCGACCGAGGTCGTGCTGGCCTCCGAGTTCCGCTACTGCGACCCCATCATCGACGACAAGACGCTCGTCATCGTCATCAGCCAGTCCGGCGAAACGCTCGACACCATGGCAGCTCTGCGTGAGGCCAAGGCGCTCGGCGCGCGGAGCCTGTCCATTGTCAACGTCGTCGGCAGCTCCATTGCGCGCGAATCGGACGATGTCCTCTACACCTGGGCCGGGCCGGAGATCGCCGTGGCCACGACCAAGGCCTTTGTCACGCAGATGGCAATCATCGACCTGCTTGCCGTCTGGCTGGCCGCGCAGCTGGGCCGGCTGAGCGCGGAAGAGGAAAACCGCCTCACGACGGCCATCGCCGCCCTGCCTGCGCAGGTCGAGCAGATCCTCTCCAGCCGCGAGCGGATCCAGTATTACGCGTCGCAGTATTTTAACCACGATTCCGTATTCTTCATCGGCCGGAATCTGGACTACGCGCTCGGCATGGAGGGCTCTTTGAAGCTCAAGGAGATCTCCTACATCCACTCCGAGGCGTATGCCTCCGGCGAACTGAAGCACGGGACGATCTCGCTCATCGAACCGGGCACGCTCGTCGTGGCGCTGGGGACGTATTCCCCGCTCTTTGACAAGGCCATGAGCAACGTCATCGAGGTCAAGGCTCGCGGCGCGAGCGTCCTCGCGCTGACCACGGAGCAGAACCGCGCGGAGATGGAAAAGCGCGTCGACGGTATCCTGACCATCCCGGACACGGAGCTGTCGCTCCTGCCGCTTCTGGGCGTGGTGCCGCTGCAGCTGTTCGCGTACTATGTCGCGCTGCAGCGCGGCTGCGACATCGATAAGCCCCGCAACCTCGCCAAGAGTGTCACCGTCGAATAACCCGATCTGCCCTCTGCACCACCCGGTGCAGAGGGCTTTTTTTGAGTTTTATGCAACAGGATCCGGATTTTCCCCGACATGATAGACGTCAGCATGTTGATACAAATGAATAAGGAGGGATGCGGCATGGACGACAGACAGCTGCTGCGGCAGCTGCAGAAGAAGAGCAGGGGCGCGCTGGAAGCGGCGATCGCGCAGTACGGCGCGTATGTGCTCGCCGTCATCCGCAATCGCAGCCGCGGCGTTCTGACGCCGGAGGATCATGAAGAGATCGCATCGGACGTCTTTCTGAGCCTGTGGCGCGGCGCGGCACACATCGAGCGCGGGCAGCTGCGGCCTTGGCTGGGCGCGGTCGCGCGCAACCAGACGGCGGAAGCCATGCGGAAAAAGGACGTCTTTCTCCCGCTGGAGGACGATACGCTCATCACGCTTGACCGCCTCTGGGAGCAGATGGTCGAAAAGGAACGCTGCGAAGCGCTCGCGCGGGCGCTGGGCGCGCTGCCGGAGGAGGACCGGGAGATCTTTTACCGGTTCTACGACCTGAGCCAGACAACCGCGCAGATCGCGGACGAACTGCACCTGAACGCGTCGACCGTCCGCTCGCGCCTGATGCGCGGCCGCGAAACGCTGCGGAAACTTTTAAGCAAGGGAGGGCTGTTCCATGAAGACGACGTGGGATGAGCTGATGCGCTATGCGCCGGAAAACAATTACACGCTTCCCGCGCTGGAGCGCGGTGAACAGGAAAGGATTCTGAACAAAACCATGAAAAAGCTTGAAAAAACGAATAGAAAACCGGCCCGTCCGGTGCAGACGGCGCTGCTCGCGGCGGCCATCGCGGCACTTCTGTGCGGCACGGCCTTTGCCGCCTACACAAACGGCTGGTTCGGCTTCGACCGGCTGTTCGGGGAAAAGACCGCTCTGATCGAGGGGCATATCACGAGCTATGACGAAACTGCATCCACGGAGATCACGCAGCCGGCCTACACCGAGGAAGAACAGGCCATGATCGACGAGGGCACGATGCAGGTGCCCGACACTGCCGAGCTTGCGGATACGGGCGTATCGGCCACGACGGAAAATTTCGTGTTCACGCTCGAATCTCTGCTGGTCTCAAAGGACTCTGTGCTTTCGATCATGCGCATTGATGCGCGGACCGACGAGGCCGCGGCGACGCTCGCCGCGCTGCCGGAGGCCAGCGATAATCAAAAGGAGCTTGCCCGGATGCTACATGTGGGTGTGCGCAATAACATCGAAATGGGCGGAGATCACAGCTTGGAATGGAAGATCGGCGGCGGAACGATGAACGTTATTCAGGTAGAGGGACGCACGGCGCATGTGGTCGTGGCGAACAACGGCGGCGAAATCGAGCCGGGCGACAGCCTGCTGTTCGACGCGTGGTATCAGGACAAAAGCGCCGACCTGTTTGAGATCCCGGTGCCGGATCAGCTGGAGCAGGAGCTGGTGATCGATCTGGATGAATCAGCTTACGAGAATAAATACTGCTGCTGGCAGACGGCGACGATCACGCCGATCTCCTTCCGGCTCGACGGCCGCTACGGAAGCAGCTGGAGCAGCCCGAAGACCAATAACGCCGTTTCCATCACACTGAAGGACGGAACGAGCTTCGATCTTGCCAGCACGGAAAACGGCTACGCGGACAGCGCCTATGGGACCTACGGTTCCATGAGCTCCTCCGGCACCGGAATGCCGGAAGCGGATCGGGTCAAGCACACGTGGCTGTTCTCCCAGCTGATCGATCTGGACGAGCTTGCGTCTGTTACGGTTGATGGGGTTACGTATCCGGTTGGGTGAGCCGGCATAAGGCTGACAGATTTGCACTGAAAATTTCCTTTTCTTGCATTCTCCTTGCCTCTCCCTTTGGGAGAGGTGGCTGAGCGAAGCGAAGACGGAGAGGGTAAACCGTGACTGCCAAAACCCTCTCAGTCGCCTGCGGCGACAGCTCTCCCAGAGGGAGAGCCAAGAGGCTGTGCGAATACGTACCCTTCTGCTGATTTCGATAGCAGTTTCTATTGACCGCACCCATTCAAAGGCATATACGATCAAATTTGATACCCACACCAGCGGGCGGCGCGTACCATAGCGCACGTAAGGTGACTGAATGCGAATGCAGAAGCTTTCAAATCAGTTTCCCGCCTGAATCGCACTGCGGTACACACCCAACGCATCCAGCGCCCCTTTTCTCCCCCTTCTTTTCCGGCAAGGCGGAAAAGAAGGGGCCGCCGGAGGCGCGTCGGAAGTGACCTCGGCGGAACGAGTCCCCGCTGAGCGCGAGGCCTCTTATCCTCTGAGCTCACTTCCTCCTTTCCAAACCGCAAGTCAAGCTTGCTGGTTGGGGCTGATAAACAGCCCTCTTTCCGTTTGCCCTCTTCTGTGGTATAATGAATCAAAATCATCACCACAAGAGGTTCTTTATGGCTGCACAGGGAACAAATCAGACAGAAAAACGGCTCAGCGTGGGGCTTCTCGCGCATGTGGATGCGGGCAAGACGACGCTTTCCGAAGCGCTTCTTTACCGGGCGGGCGTCATCCGCACGCTCGGGCGTGTCGACCATGGGGATACGTTTCTCGATACCGACGCGCAGGAGCGCAGCCGGGGCATCACGATCTTCTCCAAGCAGGCCGTCCTGCCGCTGCCGGGCTGCACGGTGACGCTTCTCGACACGCCGGGGCACGTCGATTTTTCCGCCGAGATGGAGCGGACGCTGCAGGTGCTCGACTGTGCCGTGCTGGTCGTGAGCGGCACGGCCGGCGTGCAGGGGCATACGGTTACGCTTTGGCAGCTTCTGCGGCGCTATCAGATCCCGACGCTCCTGTTCATCAACAAGATGGACATTGAGACCGCCGACCATCAGGCGCTTCTGCAGAGCCTGCGGCAGGAGCTGGACGAGCGCTGCACGGACTTTTCGCAGCCGCCGACGCAACTGCAGGAGGAGCTTTCCCTCTGCGACGATGCGCTGCTCGAGGACTATCTCGCTTCCGGCACGATCTCTGACGCGCAGATCGCATCCGCCGTCTCGCACCGGAAGATGTTCCCCTGCTTCTTTGGCTCGGCTCTAAGGCAGGAGGGCGTGGACGCGCTTCTGGACGCGCTGGTTCGCTTCGTGCGGGAACCGGCATATGGGAAGGAGTTCGGCGCGCGGGTCTATAAAATCGCGCGCGATGAAAAGGGCGCGCGGCTGACGTTTCTGAAGGTCACGGGCGGCACGCTCGCGGTCAAGCAGCTGCTCGCGGGCGAGGACTGGCAGGAAAAGGCCGACCAGCTGCGGCTCTATTCCGGCAATAAATTTACGCTTCTGCAGCAGGCGCCCGCCGGGACGATCTGCGCCGTGACCGGCCTGACGAAGACGATGCCGGGCGATGTGCTTGGCCACGAGACGGCGGCGCAGGCGCCCGCATTGCAGCCGGTTCTGGAATACCGGCTCCTTCTGACCGACGGCACCGACGCCGCGCAGGCCTATGGCCAGCTGCGCGTACTGGAAGAGGAAGACCCCGCTCTGCATCTGGTCTGGAACGCGCAGCTGCGCGAGATCCGCGTGCAGCTCATGGGGCAGGTGCAGATGGAGATTTTGCAGAAGCTGATCGAGACGCGGTTCGGGCTGTCCGTTTCCTTTGACGAGGGCAATATCGTCTATCTGGAGACCATCGCCGCGCCCGTCGAGGGCGTGGGGCATTATGAGCCGCTGCGGCACTACGCCGAGGTGCATCTGCTGATGGAGCCTGCGGAACCGGGTACGGGGCTGCAATTTGATACAATGTGCCCCACGGACACACTGGCGCTGCACTGGCAGCGGCTCATATTGGCGCATCTGGCGGAGAAGGTGCACCGCGGCGTTCTGACCGGCGCGCCCATCACGGATATCCGCTTTACGCTCATCTCCGGCAAGGCGCACCAGAAGCACACGGAGGGCGGCGATTTCCGGCAGGCGACCTACCGCGCGGTGCGGCAGGGTCTCATGAAGGCGGAATCCGTGCTGCTCGAGCCGTGGTACGCGTTCCGGCTGGAGCTGCCGCCGGAATGCGTCGGCCATGCCATCACGGACATTCAGCGCATGCAGGGCGATTATGAACCGCCCGAGACGGACGGCGCACAGACGATCCTGCGCGGCACAGCGCCCGTGCGGCTGCTGCGGGGCTACCCCAACGCGGTCACGGCCTATACCAAGGGCCGCGGAAGGCTGCAGCTGCGCGTCGACGGCTACCGCCCGTGCAAGGAGCAGGACGCCATCGTAAAGGCCATCGGCTACGATCCCGCGCGCGATCTGGAAAACCCGGCAAGTTCTGTCTTCTGCTCGCACGGCGCGGGCTACGAGGTCAAATGGCAGGACGTGGACAACGCGGCGCATCTGCCGCTGTTGCGCTTCGGCGGGCCGGTACAGCCTGCGCCGCAGCGGATCGTGCGGTCCGTCGCGCCCGGCGGCGCGCCGGAGCTGGAAAAGGAGCTGCTGGCCATCTTTGAGCGCACCTACGGCGCGATCCGCCGCCGCGACGTGCTGCCGCAGATGATGCTGCGGAGCGAGGATAAGCGCGAATTTCTCGACTCCCTCGGCCCGGCGGACGATTTCCTGCTCGTGGACGGCTACAACATCATTTTCGCGTGGGATGAACTCAAGGAACTGTCCCGGACGAGCCTTGACACGGCGCGGCACGTGCTGATGAATCTGCTCTGCAACTATCAGGGCTACCGCGGCTGCACGCTGATCCTTGTCTTTGACGCGTACAAGGTCCCGCAGGGACTTGGCTCCGTGGAAAAATACCACAACATCCACATCGTCTATACCCGGCAGGCCGAGACTGCTGACCAGTATATCGAGCGCCTGAGCTTCCAGCTGCGCGGACGCCGCCGCGTGCGCGTGGCGACGAGCGATAATCTCGAGCAGCTCATCATCCTCGGCCACGGGGCCGAGCGCATCTCCGCGAAGCACTTCCACGACGAGGTCTACAGCGCACAGGCCGAGATCGACCGGATTTTGAAACAGAACAACACATAAACCGCAAACCAAACGGGACGTGACTTCAGTCACGCCCCATTTTTATACAATTTTCGTTTTTGCAGAGACATTTCCGCTGTTTTATGATATTCTGGTATCAGAAAAAGACAGAGAGAAGTGGTTTTTTGTTCTGGTTATGGATCCTCGCGGCCATCGCCGCTTATTTCATCAAGGGCCTGTGCGGCTTTGCCAACACGCTGGTGTTTACGTCGATTCTGAGCTTTGGCGCATCGAACGCGAATATTTCCCCCATCGACCTGCTGCTGGGCTATCCGACGAATCTGATCCTCACGTGGAAGAACCGGAAGAGCCTTGACCCGAAGGTCTGTCTGCCGCTGGCCGCACTGGTGCTGGCGGGCAGCATTCCCGGCGCGTTCCTGCTCAAAAATGTGGACGCCCGCGCGATCAAGCTGGTGTTCGGCGTCGTGGTAGTCGCGCTGGGCGCGGAGATGTTTCTGCGGGAATACAGCAAAAAGCGCATGCGCTCGTCTAAAATCGTGCTGGCCGTCATCGGTGTGACGGCGGGCGTTTTGTGCGGGCTGTTCGGCGTAGGCGCGCTGCTGGCCGCCTATGTCAGCCGCGTGACGGAGGACGGCGGCTCATTCAAGGCGAACATCAGCGCGGTGTTCATCGTGGACAATACGTTCCGCATCGTGCTTTACAGCGTGCTTGGCCTCCTTACGTTCGACACGCTGAAGACTGCCCTGCTGCTGATGCCGTTCGGGTTCGCGGGACTGTTTCTCGGCATGAAGTGCAGCAGCCGCATGAATGAATCGCTCGTGCGGAAGATCACGTCCGTTCTGCTGGTGCTGTCCGGCATTTCGCTGATCCTGAAAAACCTGTAAGCTTCGTCTCCGGGCAGGCGGACTGCCGCAGGCCGGACAGGGCAAGGCCCAGAAGCCCGGCATCCACCACGGAAAAGAGGTTCCCGTCCACGAACGGCAATGGCGCGTAAAACGGGCAGATCCCCAGCAGATCCAGCACAGCTCCAACACCCCGCACAGCGAACAGCACTGCCGCAGCCACGGTTTCAAGATACGCGTCAAACCGTTCCGCCATCTCACGTCCCTCCTTTCAGGACCTTCCCGACCGCCGCGGTATAGGCGTGCCACTCGGCTTCCTTTTCCGCGAGCCGCCTGCGGCCGCTCTCGGTCAGGTGGTAATAGCGCCGGGGACGGCCTGCTGCGGATGCTTCGTCCCGCGCGGACACATAACCCTTCGCTTCCAGTTGGTGCAGGAGCGGATAGAGCGTGCCTGCCTTGAGGTCAAAGGTATGGTCGGAGCGCATGCGCAGCGTCTCGATCATCTGGTAACCGTACATATCCTCCCGCTCAAGGAGCTTCAGGAGCATCAGCCCGGAGCTTCCGGCGAGCAGGGTCTTGTCAAATTCCATCGGGTGTTCCCCCCCTCATAGATAGATGGTCTATATATTGGATATCTATATATTAGCATGAAATTTTTCCCTGTCAAGTTCTTTTGCCCACGGGCAGGCGTGCAGCAGTTTGGGCACTTCCCGGAATGTGTTCGAATTTTCTCCCATTTGCTGCAAAAACCGGCGCTCTACTGGCCGTAGAGCGCCGGTTTTTGATCAGTAGAGTGCGTCTCGCCGATATGGAGAGCGGTCTTCCGGCAGATTCGGGAGACTTTTCCCTCCGGCTGCGCTAAACTGAAAGCACCAAGCAGACGGAGGGATTCCCAGATGAAAAAGCTTCTTATTTTCGGCGATTCCATCATCAAGGGCGTGACCTATAACGGGCAGAGCTATCACCTGTGCCAGCAGCACGATTTTGACGCGCTGGCCGCGCAGGGCATCACCGTGGAGAATCACGCCAAGATGGGCGCAACGATCGCCGACGGCCTGAAGCAGCTCTCCCGGAAGCTGAAGCCGTGCACGGACGATACGACCGTGCTGTTCTGCTTCGGCGGGAACGACTGCGATTATAACTGGAGAGATATTTCTGACGCGCCGGACGCCGAGCATCTGCCGCACACGCCGCAGGAGCGGTTCGTGGACGACTACTGCACTGCTATCCGCGCCGCGCGTGACGCGGGCGCGAAGGTCGCGATGACCTCCCTGCCGCCTCTGGAGCAGGACCGGTATTTTGCGCACATCACGAAGGGGCTGAACCCTGAAAACATTCTCCGCTGGCTCGGCGACACCGATCACCTGTACCGCTGGCAGGAGTATTACAGCACACTCGTCGCGCAGCTGAGCCGCGCGTTCGGCTGCCAGCTGGTCGACCTGCGGGCAGAGTTCCTCAAGAGCCGCACGTTCCCCGACCTTATCGGCGCAGACGGTATCCACCCCACCCAGACCGGCCACGACCTGATCCACCGCACGGTGCAGTCGGCGCTGAGCTATTGAGACCCTGCACCGGCGTATTCCTGATATGTTTCTATGTATGCATGGAACAGCTGTTCCGGAGACGGCGTCACGCTTTCCAGCGGCCATTCTTCGTCCTGCTCAGGTGAAAGGAAATAGCTTGCCAGATCCGTCAATGGCCCACAGAACGCGTTTGCCCACACGCTTGTTCCGGCACCATCCGGCACCAACTCAAAGGACACGCAGTGCAGCCTACCATCCGATTCATCCAGCACTGCTTTTCCCGGGGTCTGCATGGCGCCGCTGTCCGTATAATGCTCCGTACCATCGCAGCCATAATAGAAATGATAGCACACATGGCACACGATCACGGTTTTTCCGGCTTCTTCGTATGTGCCGTAGATCCCAATTTCCGGGATGCAGATATCCGCATTCGGCGTCCGGTCCCGTGCGGCAACAGCCGCATCAAACAGCACGGCATCCCGTTCCGATAGCTCAAATTGCTCGGAGCGTGGATTTGGAAATATCAGGGTTGGCATATCCTCACTTCGGTCGGATTCCGTAACTGCTTCGAAGGATTCTTCAGATACGGATTCCCCCGCTGTTTCGTCCGGCGTTGTTCTGTGATTGGCTGTCGTACCTGCCGGTTTATCGTTCGCAGGCACGGATACGGCCACATCAGGCAAGCGGCATGCACAAGCAGTCAACCCAAGAATCCATGCAATGAGAAGCGAAACCACTGTCAAATATTTTCTTGCCATATCGAGATACCCTCCCGGCGTCTTTCTTGTGATGCAGGGCAAAGTTTTCCTGTGCCATTATAAAACCGATCTACACGAATATATGTCTTCCATACGCGAGGTGGGGACATATTTTTTCCAAAATTCTTCGCCAGTGCAGCACCATCGCCCCTTGGCTCTCCCTCTGGGAGAGCTGTCACCGAAGGTGACTGAGAGGGCTGTCACCGAAGGTGACTGAGAGGGCTGT
>ERZ1673752.476-NODE-476-length-68756-cov-13.882243_pt1 | contig 68756 bp, 58 predicted proteins | sample MGYA00580195_ERZ1673752 | MGnify/ENA primary metagenome ERZ1673752 (study PRJEB41218, sample SAMN15661744) | gut metagenome | host: Homo sapiens | place: Canada: London | collected 2015-08-20/2019-03-30 | study: EMG produced TPA metagenomics assembly of...
TAAGGATTTTTGCTTTATTGTCCTCATCGCTCATTGTAAAGTTGATGTCCGGCATAACGATCCTGGTTTTGATATGTTCTCTTTCGAAGGCTTTAGGCCTACGTTAGAGATAATCAAATCAATCGTAGAAGATGCAGATCGTAACTAATAATTTGATGAGTGGCCGCTAAAGTTAATAATCAAAACACTGATGCCCGGGGAGCCTTTCGGCCCTCCGGGCATCGTTTACATTAGTGGCGGCGCTATACATAGCTGCGGCTGATGTGCAGCGTCTGCGCCGTCTGCTGCTGGGTCTGTGCCGCACCGCCGAAGCCGTACCGCAGCCGCATGATCTGCCGCTCCCGCCCGGGCAGCTGCTCCACCATGCTGCGCAGCCGGGCCGCATCGGCACGCTGCTCGCAGTCTGCCTCCATGTCAGTCTCATCGGGCAAGGTATCGGCCAGCGTCAGCTGCCCGCCCGCCTCCAGCGGCTCCTGCAGTGAAAGCTGCGGCCCTGTCCTGCGCGTGCGGCGCAGTTCCATCCGCAGCTCATTCTCAATACACCTGCTTGCATAGCTGGCGAACTTTTTGCCCTTGTCGGGGTCGAAGGTATCCACAGCCTTGATGAGGCCGATGGTGCCGATCGAGATGTAATCGTCCTGTGCGGCATCCCCCGCGTAGTATTTTTTGCAGATATGGGCCACCAGCCGCAGATTGTGGCGTATCAGCGTGTCGCGCGCAGCGGCGGCAGCCGACCCACCCCGGCGCAGGTCGGCAAAGGCCGCGCACTCCCGCTCCGGCGGCAGCGGCCGCGGAAAGGACCCGCTCTCAAGATGCAGCGCAAGATACAGGATATGCCCTGCAGCCACCTGCAAAAAATAACCCAAAATGCCCAGCATACACACCACCTCGCGGAAATGTATGCCGGGTAGCTGCTTTTTATCCCTGTCTGCAGGCTCTGTGCGGCGCTTTTCAAAAAGCGGCCCGGCACACCCGCTGCCTTTGCGCAGCGGGTGTGCCGGGCCAAGCCTGTGTTGTTTACAGCGTGAACTGCACAGCGCAGAAGGCTGCGTAGATCGCCAGCAGCAGAATGCCCTGCGCACGGTTCAGCTTGCCCTTGCACAGGGCGGGAACCGTGAGAATCAGCATAACAGCCAGCATGACGGGCAGCTCCAGCACAAGGCTGGAGTTGATGCCGAACAGAGTGGCGCTCTGCGGAACGGTGAAGGGAGCCAGCGTGACCGAAACGCCGCTGACCAGCACCAGATTGAAGACATTGGCACCGACAACATTGCCCAGCGAGAGATCGCTGTGACCCTTGACCAGCGAGGTGATGGCGGTGACCAGCTCAGGCAGAGAGGTTCCCAGCGCCACAAAGGTCAGCGCGATAACGCTCTCCGGCACACCCAGCGCCTGCGCAATCAGGGTGCCGTTGTCCACCAGCAGGTTAGCGCCCAGCGCAATCAGCACCGCGCCCAGCACCAGCAGCACCAGCGTTTTGGCGAGGGGCATCTCCTCCTCGGCGTCCTCATGGGCCTCAGCGGGGGTGTTTTTCATCTGCAGCACATTGACGACCATGTAAGCGACAAACATCGCCAGCATGATGATGCCCATGACGCGGGTAAACCGGCCGAACACATAGGCCGCCGCACAGTAGATGGCTGCCGCCGCAAAGAAGAAGGCGACCGGCGTCTTTAAGGTCTTGGGGTCCACCTTGCCGGGGCGCACGGCGATGGTGATGGCTGCAATCAGCGCCGCATTGCAGATGACCGAGCCGATGGCGTTGCCGTAGGCGATCTCGCCATGGCCGGAGAGTGCGGACATCGTGGAGACCATGACCTCCGGCAGGGTCGTACCGATTGAAACGACCGTTGCACCGATGAGAAGCTCCGGCAGATGAAAGCGGCGGGCCAGTGCGGACGCCCCGTCCACAAACCAGTCGCCGCCCTTGATCAAAAAGAGCAAACCGACAATAAACAGCAGTACAGGGATAAGCATAGTGATTCCTCCCATAAAAAATGACGATTGATGTCGGAATTTTTATTATAACACAACAGCCGGCCTGCCGTCAAACCCGGAATCAGTTAATAATATTAACAAAATCGAGGGCTTTGCGGCTCCTGCCGCGCGCATTTACTTACTTTATTCACGATACCGGAAAATCCCAACTGTGAGGGAGCCAAGACGCAGCCAAGGCGCAAGCCCCCCTTTTTCGACAGTCTGCCTTTCTTATAGCGCAGTTGCCCGCAGGGATATTTTGAACATTTTTACCTACTTTGTAGCAGATGCAAACACAAAGCCCCGCAGGGGCTACCTGCGGGGCTTTGTGCATAGAGGGGTGGGAAAGTATATAAAGGTCAGTGAATGTCTTGATTGATTACGAGTATTATTATAGCAGGATTTCTTAAAATGTCAAATGTCATACTTGCATTTTGGTTTTCAAAAGATTATAATAAAACCATTGACGCTTAATTTTATTTAGCGGCGGCACAAAAAAGCATACTTTTTCAACTTTGTTAAAGACAACAATGTCTGTATACTTCACATTATTTTTTTGTGCGCATTATACAAAACAAAAGCAAGGAGTCATTTCATGGACGAACTGGACCACAAAATCATACAGCTGTTGGCAGAAAATGCTCGTATGCCCGTCAAAGACATTGCCCAGCGGGTCAGCCTGACCAGCCCCGCCGTTTCCAGCCGCATCCACCGGCTGGAACAGGAGGGCATCATCGGCGGCTACACCGTTGTGCTGCGCCACCCCGATGCCCCTGCCCGGGTCGAGGCGCTGATCTCGGTGCTGGTGGACGCTGCCACCCGCGCAAGCTTCCTCTCGATGATCGAGCAGGAGTCTCAGGTGCTGCAGTGCTTCCGGGTGACGGGCAGCTACAATTTTATAATCAAGGTGAGCTGCACCGACATTGACGCGCTGGAGCATCTGCTGACCAAGATGCAAAAGATGGGCTCCACCAACACCCAGATTATTCTGAACACCCAGCTGGACCGCAACCTGACATTGGAGGAATAACAAAGTTATGCTACGCTTCTGCAAAAACTGCGGCCTGCTGGTGCCGCATGACGCCCGCAGCTGCCCCCAGTGCGGCGCACCGGTGCCCCCGGCCGCCTGCACAGCGCCGCAGCAGGGTCCTGCCCAGCCGCTGTATGACACGCCTGACCGGGACGAGGACGCTGCCGTCACTGCCATGAGCCAGAGCGCCACGGCAGCCGCGCTGATCCTCTTTGCCATCCCGCTGGTCGGGCTGGTTCTGTCACTGGTGTGGAGCTTCGGCGGCACCCGCAACCCCGCCCGCCGGCGGCTGGCGCGCGCCTATCTGATCCGCACCGCCGTGGTGGCAGTCGCCTTTGCGGTGTTCCTGCTGGTCGGTGCGCTGGTGCTGAGCGCCGTGCTGCACGCCGGTCTCACCTACTACTACGCCAACCCCTATTTCTGGTAAGGAGACGCCATGAAAGCATCTGTCATCATCCCGAACCTGAACGGCGCAGGCTGGCTGCGGGATTCCATCGAGTCGATCTGGGCACAGACCGAGCAGGATTTTGAGCTGATCGTCATTGACAACGGCTCCACCGATGAAAGCCTTGCGATTGCGCGCAGCTACTGCGGCCGCGACCGCTACACCCTGATCGAAAACGCCGACAACACCGGCTTTTCCCACGCGGTAAACCAGGGCATTGCGATCGCCAAGGGCGAGTACGCAGTCCTGTTCAACAATGATGCCTTTGCCGAGCCGGACTGGCTGGCCGAGCTTATCAGGACCGCCGATGCCGACCCGAAGATTTTTGCGGTCAGCAGCCTGATGCTGCGCTACTATGAGCCGGAGCTGGCCGATGACGCAGGCGATTATGTGACGATTTTGGGCTTTGCCTGCAAGCGCGGCGATGGTCTGCGGGCCAGCCGCTACACAAAGCCCTGCCGCATTTTCAGCGCCTGCGGCGGCGCAGCGCTCTACCGCAAATCCATTCTGGACGAGATCGGCGTTTTTGACGAGCTGTTCTTTGCCTATTACGAGGATGTGGACCTGAGCTGGCGCGCCAACAGCTACGGCTACAAAAATGTCTACTGCCCCACGGCCAAATGCCGCCACATCTGCGGTGCGACCACCGGCGCGGTGCGGTACAACCCGTTCAAGAGCATCCAGAGCGGCCGCAACAGCATTTTGCTGCCCTACAAAAACCAGCCGCTGCTGATGCTGGTCCTGAATTTCATCCCGATGCTGCTGGGCTACCTGTTAAAAGTCGTTATGTTCCGGCTGCGCGGTTTCGGCAACGACTACGCAAAGGGCTTCCACGAGGCATGGGCCGCCCTGCCGAAGATCGACAAGCCCAAATTCCGGTGGAAGAATCTGCCCAACTATATCTGGGTGGAGGGCAGTTTGATCGTCGGGCTGTTCCGGTATATTGTGTATCGGGTGCAGCGGGCGCTGAAGATCACCTAATCTGGTGTGCGCATTTACAAATTTTAATGCACTGTAGGGGCCGGGCATGCCCGGCCCGCCGCCTCCCGGGAGGCTGGTGCTGACGGGTAACGTCCAAAGCCCCTCCGGCCATCGCTGCGCTCGGCCACCTCCCCTGTGAGGGGAGGCTTTTCTCGGGCGGAGCCCGCAAAAAAGGCTCCTCGCATTGCGGGGTGACTCCCCGCTGCGCGGGGAGATGTCGCGAAGCGACAGAGGGGTTCGGGTCCGAAGGACTGGCCGAGCCTGCGAGGCCTGAGGGGCTTTGGACCTTTCCGCAGGCTCCCTTATCTCTTACTTTCTTCGAGAAAAAAGTAAGCAAAGAAGCTTTAAATGTCTCAACCAAAAAGCACCTGCTGACCGGTCACACGCATACCGGTCAGCAGGTGCTTATTTTTTACGCTTTAATCCTCATCTGCAAAGTTGCCGAGGGCCTTGGCCTGCTCGATAACCTTGCTCTCCAGCATCTGGGGCAGGGTCTCATAGCGGACAAAATCAAAGGTGAAGTAACCGCGGCCCTGGGTCAGCTGCCGCAGGAAGGTGGTGAAATCCTGCATCTCCGCCACGGGGACCTCAGCCTCCACGACCTGCAGACCGTCTTCATCGGGGTTCATGCCCAGCACGCGGCCGCGGCGCTTTGTTACCTCGCCCATGATGTCGCCAGTGTTGTCCGCCGGGACATGGGCCTGCAGCGCGCCGATGGGCTCCAGCAGGACGGGGCCGGCCTCGGGGATCGCGGCCTTGTAGGCGATCTTGGCGGCCATGATGAACGCCATCTCGCTCGAATCAACGGGGTGATAGCTGCCGTCCAGCAGGGTGGCCTTCATGCCGACCATCGGGTAGCCGGCCAGCACGCCGTGCTCGGCCGCCTGACGGACACCCTTCTCAACTGCGGGGAAGAAGTTCTTCGGCACACTGCCGCCGAACACGTTCTCGGCAAACTCGATGCCCTCGCCCTGCACAGGCTCGAACTGGATCCACACATCACCGAACTGGCCGTGGCCGCCGGTCTGCTTCTTGTGGCGGCCCTGCGCCTTGCAGCTCTTGCGGATGGACTCGCGGTAGGGTACGCGCGGTGCCTCCAGCGTGATCTCAACGCCGAACTTATTCTTCAGCTTGGCAAGCGCGACCTCCAGATGCTGGGTACCCAGACCGCTGATGATCTGCTGCTTCGTCTCGGGATCGACCATAAAGCTGATGGCTGGATCCTCCTCGATCAGGCGGGCCAGCGCGCCGCTGACCTTGCCCTCATCGCCCTTCTTGGCGACCTTGACAGCCATGCGGTAGCAGCTGACGGGGTAGACGGGTGCGGGCAGCGCCACAACGCGGGCGGGGTCGCACAGGGTATCGCCGGTCTTGGCGGTGGCCAGCTTGGCAACGGCGCCGATGTCGCCCGCCGCGATCTCGGCGGTATCGGTCTGCTTTTTGCCGCAGACAGTCAGCGTCTTGCCCATGCGCTCCGGCTGGCCGGTGCGGGCGTTGACGGCATTGCTGGCGGCGGTCAGCTTGCCGGACAGCACCTTGATAAAGCTCAGCTTACCGACAAACGGGTCTGCCACGGTCTTGAACACATAGGCACACAGCGGCGCAGCGTCATCGACCGCAATGTCCACAGGGCTGCCGTCCTTATCCTCGGCCACGGCTGCGGCGGTATCTGCGCCGGGCAGCAGCACATTCATGTTGTAGAGCAGCATATCCAGCGCCTGCATGTTGACGGCGCTGCCGCAGAACACGGGGGTGATCTGGCCGCTGCGCACGCCGGCAGCCATGCCCTGCACGATCTCCTCGGTGGTGAAAGCCTCACCCTCGAAGAACTTCTCCATCAGGGCCTCGTCCGTCTCGGCGATGGCCTCGCTCATGGCCTGGATCAGACCCTCAAAGCGGTGGCCGATGTCGGGCACCTCGATCTGCACCTGCTTGCCGCCCTCATATTTAAAGGCCTTCTGGCTGAACAGGTTGATGTACGCGACCGTGCCGTCATCAAGGCGGACCGGCACGACACAGGGGCAGACGCTCGGGCCGAACTTGATCTTCATCTGCTCAAGGATCTTAAAGTAATCGGCGTTCTCAAGGTCGGCCTTGGTGACAAAGATCATCCGCGCCTTGTTGTTTTTCAGTGCCAGCTGGTAGGCCTTTTCTGCGCCGACGGTAACGCCGGAGCGGCCGGATACACAGATCAGCACGCTCTCCGCTGCCATGATGCCCTCGGCGGCGCCGGTCTCAAAGTCAAACAGACCGGGGGCGTCGATCAGGTTGTACTTGATGCCTTCATACTCGACCGGCACAACGCTGGCATTCAGCGATGCCTTGCGGCGGGTCTCCTCGGGGTCGAAGTCACTGGCAGTGGTGCCGTCCTCCACGCGGCCCATACGCTCGGTAGCGCCGCTCATGTACAGCAGTGCCTCGGTCAGCGTTGTTTTGCCGCAGCCGGCATGGCCGGCCACCAGAATGTTGCGGATGTCTTTGCTTGCGTAGCCCATGGATCGTCAAACCTCTTTTCGCGCCGGGGCGTTTCCAACCGCCCTGCGGCGTAGATATTCTTTGCGGCGGAGTGAATTTTGAACACTTCCCACCTGTTTGATACTACTTTACCACATTGTTGTGGAAATTTAAACAGTTTTTTTAGATTTTTTGTAAAAATTTTTAGTCAAAAGATTGTGTAAAGTGTAAAAAAAGAGCCGCGCACCGGCGCGGCTGGGAAAATTGCTTATTTCTTCGTTGTTTTTTTGCGGCGGCGGGCGCGTCCGCTGTCAGCCTTGATCTCCGGCACATAGACATTGTAGCTCAGCAGATACCGGCCGTGGGCGGGCACGCGGTAGAAGGCCGCCTTGATGCGCTCCAGCGGGCTGGAGCCTGTCTCGGCCGCGCTGCCGCTGAGCATGATGACATACTGCATTTCGCTGTAGCGGGCGGCCACATCACACTGGCGCAGCGTGGTGTGGATCAGCTCGCCAAGCTGCTCCACCATGGTGGCGGTCTCGGCAGGCTCGGCATTCTGGCCGGGGGCCACCGTCACGATGGCCAGAAACACCGGCAGACCGTAGCGGGCCTGCACACCGCGCAGCACGCGGTAAGTCTCCTTAAAGGTTTCAAAGTCGCAGAGGCAGGCGCCGGTGTTTTCGGTGTCGGGCAGGGCGGCGGTCAGGCGGGAAAGCTCGCTCTCCATGTTGCGGTCCGCCTGGCGCATCTGGCGGTATGCAGAGCCGGCGCGCCCCGGGTCAATGGCATGGTGCAGGCAGCCCATTGCGTTGCCGCGGCGGGCAAGGTCCTGTGCCTCGGTGTGGCGGCCCAGCGATTCCAGCGCCACGATTTCCTCCAGATAGAGGCGCTCCTCGTAGGGGTCCAGCTCAAGCGCGTGGGCACACAGCGATATAATGCGGCCGCTTTCGCCCCACTTTTTGCAAAGCTCCAACAGGCCCAGAATGGCCGTGCGGTACTGCCCGTGCAGCCGGACGCTGACGCTCTCGACCCATGGCTCGGTGGCAAACTGGGGCAGCAGACGGCCCTTGTACAGGTTGACGATCTCCTCATACAGGCGGCCGCGGCTCTCGGGGTCGGCCTCGCAGCGGGCCTTCTCGGACAGGTCGCTGACCTCAAACACATCCACGCTGCAATCCAGCGCGGGGTTCCACTGGTAGCTGCCGCGGCTGGTCTGGATGCAGCCCTGCAGCTCGGTCAGGCCCTCGGCCTCGATCATATTGCGGAAGCGGTGCAAAATCGCGCGCAGCGCCATATCCGGGTTGGTCGAGCGCTCGCCCGCCCACAGCGTATCGGTGATGGTCTTGTGGGACACCCGCTCCCCGCGCTGCAGCACAAGGTACTGCACCAGCGCCGTTGCCTTGCGGGACTGTGCCAGCTGGGCCAGCACCGGCCTGCCGTTTACGCGGATCTCAAAATCGCCCAACATTCTGATTTCGACTGTTGCCATGTGGTATTCCTCTCTGCTCTATACAACGGGGCGCAGCGCCCCACCTTTCCTATATTGTTCTAAAGTATAACAAAAATCAAGCGGTTTGTCCAGCATAACACGGGATGTTCTTGCTTGGGCGGTGCTTCACGACACCGCCGGGTTGCTGCCGTCCCAGCTGCCGGGTTCCTCGATATACACCGGTGCGCCCGGCAGCGGCACGATCGCCTTTTGGGTACAAAGCGGCACGGCTTTGCCCTGCGCGTCCTTCTGGGCCACGGTCAGCACAACGGTCAGTGCCGTGACATGGGCGTACTTTTCCCCCTCGGCCTTGGTATAGCTGCGGGCATAAAACTGCAGGTTACTGATAAACATCCCCATGTAGGCGTCCTTGGGGTAGGCTGTCGTGTAGGCGTAGGGAACATAAGATGGCGGATTGCTTTTCGCTGATTTCACTTCTTCCTGCTGATAGAACCGCATGTGCAGGTAACCATCCAGCTCGTTCGCAGCATCTAGGCTCAGCAGCGGCGTTCCGTCCGCCTTTGTCAGCACCGGAACCTTATCCTTGTCGATCAGCTCGATATAATTGGAGGTGACATTGAACTCCAACGCCGTACCGCTGCTGACACCGGTTTTTGGGTCAAACACCTTGTCCAAATTACTGTCTGTTGCGCCGTCCGCAAAGCGGATATATCCGTTAGCGTTCAACAGCTCGCCGCGGATGGTCTCGATCAGCGCATCGGCCAGATTCTGGGCGCGGGTCTGCTGCTGCACCTGCATATACGCCTGCGCGCTGGGCTGTATCAGCGTGACAGCCGCAAGCGTAAACAGCGACAGCAGCACCATGCAGACAACAAGCTCGACCAGCGTTGTCCCCCTTTTGTTTTTCAGCACTCGCATCATGGTGTTCCCTGTCCCCCGCTGGTATTCGACTGGCCCTTGCTGTAACGGTGGAAGGTGTAGGTCTCATCCGTGCCATCCTCCGAGGCCTTTGCCTCAAGCTTTTGCTTTTGGACATTCCCAATAACAAACTGTGCGCCCGTACCGGTAAAGGTATAGCTTGCAGTGCCGCCGTCATTCACCCATTGGGGCTTTCCATCTCCGGCGGGGTACAGCTTCTCGCACTGTGCATAGGCCGTCTGGCGGATCGTTTCCGCCTTCAATGACATGGTGCGCGCATAACGCAGGGACACCACGAACAGCGCCGTAAACATAAGCAGCAGCACAAAGGAAACGATCACTTCCACAATCGTTTCTCCGCTTTGATTTTTAAGGTATCTCGACATAGCCGCTCCTTTCCGGGTCATTGGCGCACAAATTTGCTGCTCTTATATGTCTGGTTCAGGTTATAGTGGATCTTGATTTCAGTATCGGCGTCCTCGGGCAGTGTACATGTGCTATCAACATCCATGCGTTTAAAAACGAGCTTTAGACCCGTTTCAGCATTACCGGTCAACTGATAACTATTATACCGGGCCGTATCCGTGCCAATCGTATAGTACGCCACTTCACATGTGCTGGTGTGCTGGTAGCTCCTTGTGTAGGAGAACTTCTCGCTCCCCTGCTTTGCAGTCACCGTCACCTCCACAACATAATCCGACAGTTCCTTATCTTTAAAGCTGTCAAGCTGGCCGTTAAGTGCAGTAATGTCATAGCCCTTTGTTGCCAGCGCTGCAACATACTCGCTTTTATCCACCTCGTCAGCCGGCGTTTTTTTGAGCGTGATCTCCAGCCCGCTGCTTTCGTCCGCAAAGGTATGCTCCGTGGCATCGCTGTAGGTAGTCTGCAAAAGGTAGGTTTTGTCGATGAACGCTGCCAGGCTGTCCGCCTGCGCACTGCCCGCTGCCATACTGTAGCCGGTCAGCTGGTCATCCAGCACATCGGAAAAGCTCGTTGCAAGGGTATACACCTCCTGCTCTATCAGCTGGCGGTTCGCGTTTGCCGTCAACACAGACGCCGCATAGACCAGCGCCGCAGACAGCGCCGCAAAAACCGCGCCGATACACAGCACAAGGATCATTGACAGTCCCTGTTGATTTTGCATGATACCGCGGGCTTTTCTGCCCATAGGTATACCCTCCTTCATTGTGTTATCCCACTGCAGGCAGCTCCTCTTTCTCAGCTGCAGCCGTTTCAGGCGTTGCCCGCAGGACACGCGCCGCCCGCAAAACCGGTGGTGCTGCGGCAGGGCTTTGCTCTGCTGCAGCGTCCTGTGTGGGCTGCTCCTCTGCTGTCAGGGTCAGGGCGGCAGCTGTACCGTCATTCGGCACAGTCAATTCCAGCTTTTCAGACTGGGTGGTCTTTTCCGCATCGCCCTCGGCCCGCACAGTAACCTTACCGGTAATGCGCTGGCGTGTATCGTCCTTGTGAAGCAGATCGACAAGGTCAGGCAGCGTTACGCGGTAGCCCGGCTCACCGTCACGGTCAAGGTATTCCAGCGTTGCAAAGGTTTCGAGCTTATAGCGCGGCGTACCGCTGGCGTCCTTCAACTCATAATGGCCCTCCAGCGTCACATGGTTCGTTGCAAGCACGAGATTATTGTTCTCGTCAAGGACTGCCTCGCCATCCTTGTTCGTCTTGACCGTAGTGGTCAGATCATAGAATGTGCGCCCGTTTTCTTTGGTCGGCAGGATCGTGATCGTATAGGCTTTATCCTGTATTGTAACTTCCTTTGTCACAGACAGGATTTCCCCGCACTTGGTTGTGATCGTACCATTCTCGTCCATTACATTCCGCTTGGCCACAGTAAAGGTGATCTTGTCGGTTGTCTTGCCATCGGCAGAAGTGATCTCCAGTTGATACTTGTCTGCCAGACCTTCCCCTGTTTCCTTGCTGTAGTTTACGGCGTTCCATTCCACTGCAAAGCGGGAAATATCCGCCTCTGTGCTTGCGGGCGTCCATGGCGTCACACCGTCAGCGCCGAACAGCTGCAGGGTTGCCTTGGAATCTACAGTTGTAAAGGCGTTCTGGTTCGTCTGCGGTGCATCCAGCTTGATCTTGGGCAGCTGCATCTGGGTGGGATTCTCCTGCGTGCCGTCTGCAACATAGTAGTACCAGTTGGAGCTGGCGGTTGTGCCGTCGGTGGACATGCTGCGCAGGGCGGGCAGCAGCCAGTAACCGGCATACTCCGGCTTCATGGTAAAGCTTTCATCGCCAAGCGCAAACGCTGCGCCGCCCGTTGTCGTTTCTGCCTGCGCGCCGCCGTCCATCTGGCCTTCCGGCAGCAGGCGCAGCACGCGGCCGGGGTTGGCCAGCATATCATTCAGCGCGTCCGTCAGGTTTTTCAGGCATGTAGCCTTATCATCGGGCGTCTGCTCATGCTGATAGCTGTTCGCCAGCGCAGCAATTTGCTTGTAATCCTCGCTATTTTTAAAGAGATAGCCCATGTAGTAGTAGCTGCCGCTGCTTGCGCTATTGTCTACCGTCAGCGTCAGCTTTTCCCCGGTCAGGAACTGGGTCTGGCTCGGCGTCTGGTAGCTTAGCGCGGCTGCGGTCACAACGGGCGCAGCAAGGCGCGTTTCGACAAGCAGGGGGTTGCTGTACTCACCGTTCGGGCTGCAATACTTCTTGCCGTCAACCGCATTTGCTACGACATAGAACCGCAGGGTTTCGCCCTGATACTTCTCAAGGTCAACGGTGCAGCTGTTTTTCGTGATGTCCGGCCAGCTGGCAAGCGCCGTCCAATTATTGCCGTCAAGCTTTTCCGCGTACAGGGTATATGTCACCGTGGCATCGTCTTTGGCGTCCGCGCTTGCGGGCCAGGTGATGTCGTAGTTCAGCGCATTGGCGCTGTTGTCGTTGGTGCGCATGATGCTGTTGACCTGACCTACCGCAGACAAGCGCTGCTTAACAGTACAATCCGCCTCGCCCGCCAGACCGATTGCATTGGTGTCCCCATCGCCCGGCTTGCGGGTGACATGCAGCCGCACCCTATCATAGCGCCAGCTGCCGCTTGCAAGGTCATCGTCCACGCAGAGGGTCAGGGTATAGGTGCCGGTTTCGGCGTTAAATTCAGTTTTACCCGCCAGCGACACGCCGTCCTTCAGCTCGATTTTTTCCTTGCCCGCGATTGTGGTGGTTTCGCCCGCCTTTTCGGTCAGCAGGCCGTACAGGGTGACATCGTAGGCATGCTGTGTTTTATCAACACTGCCGTTTTCATCGGGCTGCGTCCATGTGAAGGTATAGTTCAGCTTGTTGTCGGTGCTCACTACACCCGTGGCAGTATTGCTTACCGTGGGGGCTTTCAGAAGCGTGAGGTTGAGGTTGTCCGTGTGAATCTGCTTTGTAACAAATCCACTTATGCTGTACCACAGGTCATTTTCTGCAAAGAACTGCAGCGGGGTCAGGTGGTAATAGCTGAATTTGCCGTCCGCACCGCGCACGATCTCGATGCCGTTGTTCCAGCTGACGGGGTTACTGTTACTCTTTTCAATAGCCTCCAAGGCTTCATCTGCGGTGATTTCCCAGCGGGTCACGACCTGCGGATAACCGGCATCAATAGGCACAGAGATGACCTTCAGGTCGGTGTAGCTGCCGTCAAAGACCACGGCGGGCAGGTTGCTCAGCACAAATTCCGTGCCGCTGCTGTAGACCGGCTTTTCCACCGCAGCAAGCGTCACATACTGGCCGTTCAGCGGCTTTGTGTTGGTTGCTGCTGTACCCTCTGCCGCATTGCTGATTTGTTCATTACCGGTATATTGACCCACCAGCATAACGCGGTAGTTCGGCACGGTGTTAGGGATCGTATCAGCGGTAAATTGCAGGGTCACGGTAATCGACAGATCATCTGCCGTGCTGCCGGTTATGACCGGCTCTCTTATAGACGCCGTACCGTGGACAAGGCCGCTGTTGCTACCTTTATCCCCGGTGCTATAGTATGTCTTGGGAATACCGATCTCTTCATCATAGCGGGCAGACTCCATCCATGCACCCGTTGCATCTGTACCCGGGGTTGCCGTGGCGCGCAGGCGGGTGGCCGAGCCAAGACCGTTTGTTATCAATGCCTCGGTTTTGTTTTTATCCAGCGTAATCTCCGTACCGGATTGGTTCATCAGGTAGGCGGTTACTTTCCAGTCGCCCGCATCTTTGTAATCGCTTGCGTTTGTCAGCACAAGATACTGGCCGTAGGCCTGTCCGTTGCTGGGCTGTTTTTTCAGGCGGATCTCCAGCTTCGGGGTGGCCAGGGGGCGCACGAAGTACTGCGGGTCAGACTTTACCTCTGCCCCCGGGGTGGTTCCGTTCACGGCCTTTACACCGACACAGAATTGGCCGGTGCCAATAGCGTTCGCCAGCGCATCATCCGCGTCAAACAGATAGCGCGTGCCGTAGACCTTTATGTTTTGGTAGCCCGTTAAAGCAGTCTTTTTGCCGCTTTCGTCAACCTTATACAGCGTTACCAGATAATGGCTTACATTCTGTATCTTGTTATCCGGGAAAATGCCCGGTGTGGCCGCGGCCGTCCATGTCACCTCATAGCGGCCATAGACAGCGCTGCTATCGTTTTTATGCGTAACTGTCAAATTGGAGACCTGCCCGGGGCCGCGCTTGCCCAAAACTTGCGTATAGTAGTTCTGGATCAAGTCGTCCGTGATGTCCTTCATACTCGGGCCACTAATCTCGTCCTTATTGCCGTACCACAGCAGGATGGTGGCAATTTCTTTCTTTAGTGGTTCCACACGATCCGGACGATAAATTGTTGCCAGCCCGCCTTCGTTAGTAGCTTTCTTGATATAACATGTTGCTGCATCAACTGTATTAAGATTATAGTTATTGACCATACCCGCAGCAAAGTACTTGCCTGTAGACTTGTTTATACCAGCGTACAGCCGTGTGCCGTAGAGATAATTACTCTCTTGGCTCATACTCGCACCATATGTCGAAGTTTTTGTTTTTACTCTATCTTCATACATCAACTTCATGGCTTTATTGTAGGCATCGTTAAAGCTGTACCCTTCGTCCATAAAGTAGTTGCCGTAGGCCACGATGTTTTCACTTCCACGGTTCATCGCAATGGGTGCGTTATTGGTACTAACCGTATTTTTATACAGGGCAAAACAATTCGTCACCGTGGTGGATGCACTCGTTTTTGGACTGTTATTGCCACCTCGGTTGCCGCAGATACCTGCAAGCAAGTTGGTTTCGCCTGATTTAGGTGAAATTTTAACATCCGTAGCATAGTTACGACAGCGGTCAATGTAAACCTCGACCTTATCCGGAACATTGCTGCCATCTGGTCCCAGCCAGCCCATGATGCCGGATGCCAGCGACTCGCACTGCATCTTAACATCGCCGTTCACGCAATCGACAATGTTGATGCGCAGATAGTCACTTTTGTCCGCCATGACCACCTTGCCAAGGATACCGGCAACATCGTTGGCACCGTGCGTTTTGTTACCCTCCCAATTTCCGCAGGACAGAATATCGCCGTGGTTCTGGCAGGAGAGGATATTTGCCGTGCCGCCGGGGGTGGGCTGGTCAAAAAAGCCCACGATGCCGCCGACCGTGCCCGAACCGCCACCGGAGTTGGTATTGGTGCTAAGACTGCCGAAGTTGAAGGATTTTTCAATCGTGCCGCCGTTTTTCAGCCAGGAGGCAATGATGCCGCCGATATAGTTGGAGCCGCTGTCAAACACAGTGCCAAGGTTCACACACTCGCTGATGACCCACTTGTCATCGGCCGTGTTCTGCTGCACGCCGATCACACCGCCCACATAGGCAATATTTTTGTTGTCCCTATAGGTCGTGTCATCGTCATTTTTATTGCTGTCTGTGCGGGTAAAGCGGCGCACGGCGGCGCAGTTGACCAGCAGCTTGACCTCGCCGGTTGCCTCGTTCATGCCGATCATACCGCCGATTTTGGATTCATCGGTCGTGTTGTCGCCGTAGACAAACCACTTACCGGTTGCCGCGCCTGTGATCGTGCCGTTGACGGTGTTGAAGCCTGCCACGCCGCCCAGATAGCCGCTGGATTTTCCGTTTGTATCAGTTGTGCCGCGCAGACCGACCAGCAGGTCATTTTTGGCAAGGCCGGTGGCGGTGTAGACATTGTTGTAGTTATTCTTAGACACCGTATCAACGCCTTTAAGGCTATCATAAGCAGTGCCTTTCAGGGCGCTGATCATGTCATTGGTGCTGCCAGCCGTAAACCAATCGCCAACCTGCTTGACCAGAGCTGTTACTTCTTTTGCACCACTGCCGCTGCTGCTAATGCTGCCGTTGTTTGCGCCTGCCACGCCGCCCACAAAGCCGTAGCGCGCGGTGATGATACTGCCGCCGCCTTCCCCTGTGGCAACATAGCAGGATGTAATGGTGCTGTTGTTACGGCCCGCAATGCCGCCCACGCTGCTGGCGCTTTTCAGCTTTTCCGCATAGGTCTGGCTGTCGCTCAGGCCCGAGGCACCCATCACCTGCAGCGTGATTTTGGGCACACTGCACCCATTAACCTCACCATTGTTCAGGCCAACGATGCCGCCCACGGTGTCCAGCACATTGGCTGCGCCCGTGGTATTAGCCTGCCCCAGCGCGCCCTGATAGGTACACTTTAACAGAGTGCCGCCGCCGGCATTTTCGCCGGCTACGCCGCCCAGATTCTTGTATTTATTCAGATTGTCTGTAATGTTCAGTGTAACATTTGTTCCGCTGATTGTTGCGCCCTGCATATTGACGCCCGCCGCACCGCCAAGGCTGATGCTGTCTGCCCGGGCCGTAAGGCCGTTGAGCGCCAGTGCAGGGTTTTCGACCTTGCACCCGCCAATCGTACCGGCATTTTTGCCCGCAATACCGCCCACATTGGTGGCCGGGCCATGGAAAGCGATGTTGGCGTTTTCTTTAAGCGTAACATCGCTGATCGTTGCCCCCGCATTGTTGATGGCCGTGACCGCACCGATGCTTTCCCCAGCAAAGGTAATATCACAGCTGCCGACAGTGCCGCCCGTGATGATGCCGAAGTTGTTGGCCGCAATGGCCGCCGCATCGCACTTGGCAACGCCGATTTTGACGCCATTATCCACGCTGGCGTTTATAATTTGGGCGCCGCTTTCATTGCTGCCTGCAATACCGCCCGCATTGCCGTTGGTGGCATATACCGTGTAGTTGTTTCCGTTCGGCCCTGCATTGTTGGTGCAGCGTGTAATCGTGCCTATCTGCCCGTTAGTGCCAGCCCTATTGCTGCCCGCAATACCGCCTGCAAACTGGTCATTGGCGCGCACACATGCCCCGCCAGTCAACGCCACATCGCTAATATTGGCATAGTTTGCACCGGCTGCGCCGCCTGCGTAGTTCTTGGTGGCCGTGACGGTGCCTGTCACATTGCCGCCCGCAATGCTGGCTGCTTTATTGTTGCGCATGTTGTTGCTGCCCGCAATGCCGCCTGCATAGCTTTCTGCCGTAATGTTGACCCGCAGGGTTGTGCCGCCCAATGCGATGCTGCCGCAGTTTACGCCTGCAACGCCGCCCGCGCACTCGTTTGCCTGCACCGTAACGGGGATGATATTATTGGAAGTATTATAAGTTATGCTCGCATTCGTCAGGTTCAGGCCCGCCACGCCGCCGATGATGTACCGACCGCGCACGGTGATGCTTGCTGCCGGGGCCGAGTCCGTGACCGTCCCGTTGTTGATGCCGACGATGCCGCCAAGGTAGGCATAGCCGTCCTGCTGGGTGCCCAGTGTGGCGTAGGTAGAGCAGTTTTTGATGCTGCCGCCATTCCAGCCGGCGATGCCGCCCGCCGCGCTCTTGTGGGAGACAATGCCGTAGTTGGTGCAGCCCTCCAGCTTTGTGTTTTGGGTCACACAGCCGATGATGCCGCCCGCCATAGAACCGCGGGCGTTTTTATCGCTAACATAATCGTTATAGTTAAAGCTGTCTTTGTACTCCCGCAGGCTGACACCGCTGCCGAGGATGCCGGTCTCGCCCCGCATTTTCAGGCTGCCGACCGATGCCGCATTGCTGTCGCTGCCGTTTGTTGCGTTGCGGATGGTCAGGCGGGTTTCTGCATCGTTATAGCCGACAATGCCGCCCGCATAGGCGTTGACCTCCAGATTAAACTGGTTGGCCGCGCCGTTGAGGGTCATGGTATTGTCACTGCGCGCCAATGTTTTGTTGACCGTCACAAGGCCGGTATCCTGCGCCACGGTGGGCAGAATTGTTGTCAAATCGTTCGGGGCCGATTCCAGCAGGCAGTTATAGCCGATGATGCCGCCCGCCAGACCGTCGGCCTTGATGCGGCCCGCCTTTGCGGTGGTTGTAAATGTGCTGACCTTGCCGCCGGATATGGCGGTTTCTTTGATGGTAAACGCCGTTCCGTCCGTGCCGGCCACCGGCATGTTAGCGCCGATGACACCGCCCACGCAAAGCGTGCCGCTGATTTCCGTCACCTTTATATCGGCCGCGGGCAGGGCCGGGGCAAGGTTCAGGCCGATCATACCGCCGACCGCCTTGCCGCCCACGACCTCGCCGCTGACGGTCAGCAGCGAGGTGCTGGTATTTGTGATTTTCGCCGTTGCATCGTTGCAGCCGACCAGACCGCCGACAAAATCATTGCCGCAGATGACCGCGCCGATCTGCACCGTGCTTGCCTTATTGTCCCATGTAAGCACGGCATTTTTGCCGTTGCGGCCGATCAGACCGCCCACATAGTCCGCGCGGGTGGTCGTTTCTTGATTGTTTGCATTTTTATAGGTGCTCAGCGCCTGCAGCAGGGCGCTGCGGCTGCTGTTGGTGGCGGTGTCCGAGGCCATGCTGCTGACACAGTTTTGAATGGTGGCAGTTGTATTTGCTGCGTTGGTGCTGCCCCAATCGGCATCATTCAGGCCCACAATGCCGCCCACATAGGCCGCATTTTTGCCAAGGCCCGCCACAAGGCCGCTGTTGGTAACACCGCTGACCGTGCTTTGGCTGCCGTTGACCGACACGACACCGCCCACATAACGGTTGCCCAGCACGGTGCTGCTGTTGCTGCCGCCGGTTATTTTAAGCTGGCTGCCGCTGAAGCCGCCCGCAATGCCGCCGACAAAGCAGCGGCCCAGAACATAGCCCTTTTGCGTGGTGCAATTATCCAGCTTACACCCGCTGGCAAAGCCCACCAGACCGCCGACAAAATCACCCTTGAGCGGGCTGTCATCGGTGAGTGCGCCATCGTTAGCATACCCGCCCTTGACGGCGGTTTTCAGCTGTGTTTCGGTCATATTGCGGCGGGTGGTGCTGGTGCTGCCGCTCAGCGTGACATTTTTGCAGTAGCCCGCAATGCCGCCGAAGAACTGGCCCAGCACGCGGCTGTTTTGTTCCTCAGCGCTGCCAAGGTAGTTGGCGCCCACGCTGACCGTACCCTCGTTCTGAAGGCCGGTCAGGGTGACATCCGCACTGCTGCTGTTGTAGAGGTTGCCCACAACGCCGCCCGTAAAGGCGCTGCCGATGACGGCGGCCTTGTTGGTTATGGTTTTTCCGCTGGCGTCTGGCTTAAATGTCAGGTTGGCGGCATCCATCGTGCCGACCACACCGCCCACGCCGATGCTGCGCCAGACCGAGTTTTCTCCGCTGGCGGCTGCGGCGTAGCGTGCCTGCTCTGTAAGGGTTTTGTCCGCAGCTTTGGGGCTGTTGTCCTGCAGCAGACCGGCTACCGTCACATTGGCGTCCACCGTCAGCGTGGATATTTTTTGCGTCTGGCCGTTTTTGGGTATGGCAACGCCCACGAGGCCGCCAATGCCGCGCGGCTCGTTTTCATAATAGGCTTTGCCACTTACTGTTGTGCGGGCTGTCGCGGTGGCGGTATCGTCAAAGGGCAGCATTGCCAGCACCTGCGCGGAAACCGCATTGTTTTTGCCGTGGGTCAGGGTGCATTTTTCCAGCGTGCCGGTGTTGACGCCGCACAAAGCACCGACCGCGCGGATGTTGCGGTACGCGCTGTCAGTTGTTTCCAGCGGCTGCAGGGCTGTGGTCCCGGTCAGCGGCAGGGTGCCTGCTGGGCGGGCAACGATCTTAACATTGACCTGCACATCGGCATCGCGCAGGGTCATGTTTTTGATCGTGCCGTTATTTTCGCCCACAAGGCCGATGTAGCGGTCAAGCAAATTTTCGTTTTTCTGTCTGCCGGTCCGGGAGACGGAGCTGCCGCGCAGCTGCAGGTTCATAATAGTTATATTTCCGCCGTCCAGCGTTACATTTTTGGGCAATGTCAGAATGGTCGGCCACGCCACGGCCTCCTCTGCCGAGGGGACCTTGGCCTCCGGCGGGAAGTTTTTGCCCTGCGCCGGGCAGTAGACCGTAACGCTGCCGCCTGTCCAATTCAGGCCGGTGGCGCCAAGGCTCTGCGCGGCGAGGGTGTAGGCGGCGGCAGTCTGGCCGGACGCCCAGTTGTCCGCCCAGCGCAGGTTGTACAGATGGCGGAAATAGGTAAGGTTGCCCTCAGTGGCTGTTGCCTCTTTTGCAAACAGGCTGTTTTCCACATTGGTGTCGGCCGGGGTGCTGGGGGTATAGCTGCCGGAATAACCGTCCCGCGCCTTGGCCTGCAGCGTGACATAGAAATCCTGCGGCCCGCCCGACATCAGGCGGGTGATGCTGTACAGGCTGCTGTCGGTCACACTAATGCTGTTTGCCGTCTCGCCGCTGTCATTCTCGCAGGAGCGCAGCAAATCAGCGCTGGCCATAGCGTCCAGCGTCAGGACAAAGTTGCCCTTGTTGTAGCTCAGGGGGTAGTAGAGGGTCTTTTCTTCTTCCTTGCCACCCGCATCATAGATCCTTGTTTTCAGCGGCACCGGCTCATTGGTCTTGACTGCCGGCAGCTCCACCTCGATCTCAAACAGCTTTTTCGTGCCGTCCTTGCTGTAGCCTGTTGCCACATACTGCACCTGCGTGTCGCGGGTCACATCGCCGCCCCAGCTCAGGGTCAGCGTTTCGGTGTTGGAGAGGCGCGGGTTCTTGACCTTCAGCTTGGTCTGCTGCAGCTCGACCACATTCACACGGTCCTCGGCCGAGTAGTAGCCCACAAGGCTGTCATGGCGGCGGTGGTCATAGCTCCGGTCATAAATGTTCGTTGCGCCGTCCTTTTCACCAAAGCGCAGCTTATCGGCGTTCGTGTCATAAAACACTGAGTACACCTGCCCGCTGGCGGCATCGATCTCAACGCAGATGGCCGCATTCAGCAGTGAATCATCGTAGATGTAATCGCCCAGCAGCTCGCGCAGCAGTTCATTGTCGCTGTCATCATCTGTTACTTTATCATAATACAGGGCATAGATATTTTTGTTCAGCTCATCAGCCTTCTGCGCGGCGGGGTCAAAATGCGCGCCTGCCTGACCGTTCAACAGCACCTTCTGGCGGAAATCGTCCAGTTCGCCCGCTGTGTCCCTGCGGGTCAGGGCGATCTGCGCGGTCTGGAAAAGGGTGCGGGCGTTCGCCTCGTTCTTCTCAAACCGGGCCAGACGGGTATAGGCGATCAGGCCGCCCCCCACAAGGGCCGCCAAAATTGCCATGATCGCCAACACAACCATAAGCTCCACCATCGTGAAGCCGCTGCTTCTGCGCGTTTTCTTGTTGCAATGCACCATAGATGCTCCCGTTTATATCACGGCATTGCCGCATATTCCCACCCGGCAGACGCCGTAGCGGCCGTTGGAATTTGCGGCAGCGCCCTGCAAATTTGTACAGTAAGGCATAATAAGACTATATATGATGGTATTATACTCGGTTTGTGATCTTTTCGCAACAAGTGTGGTGAGATTTCGACAAATTTACACCAAATATAGTGTTCTATACGGGCGGCACATACTATTTTGACAGATTTTGTGTTACATTCCAACAATAATGTGGGGTTTTTTCGTGAAATTCCTTGCAAATACAGCCTTTGCGGGGTATACTGGTTAGTATGTTATATATAGAAGTAGAGGAAGTGAAACCATGCTGGCAGCACGACTGGGTGCCTGGCTGCGCAACACCGGGGAAAAATGGGCCAGGACCTCCTTTGCTGAAAAGCTGGCCCTGCTGCTGGCATTGCTCGCTGTGATCTATACCGTTGTGACCGGCGCGGCCGAGCTGCGCTATCAGGCCCGCGCGCGGGAGGCGCTGGCCCAGATCAAGGCGGCGCGGCTGGCCGCCGGGGCTGTGTCCGCGCAGTGCTATTCCACCGGGCGCACCTTTGCCGACCAGACCACCGCAGACGGCTTTGCCGACGGCGTGGCTGAGGAGATCAAGACACTGGGCGCACTGCCCGGCAGCGTGAGCCTTCTGCAGGTGGCGGACAACGGCTACACCGTGCAGCGGCTGCTCTATCAGGAAAACAGCATCTTCGCCGTCTATGACGCTGCCGAGGGCTACCGTGTCTTCCGCGCGGAGGACCGCCTGCATTACCTGACGGAGGCGAGCCATGCTGCTGCTTGAGTGCCTTTTGGATCTGATCCGTTTTTTGCTGGGCGCGGCGCTGTTCAGCTTTATGAATGTCGTGGCCTGGCGACTGCCCCGGGGCATGGATCCCCTGCAGGGGCGCAGCCACTGCCCGCAGTGCGGCCACACGCTGGGTGCGCCCGACCTTGTGCCGGTTTTCAGCTGGCTGCTTCTGCGCGGGCGGTGCCGCCACTGCGGCGCGCGCATCCCGGTGCGGTATTTTCTGGTCGAGGTGCTGGGCGGCGTGCTGGCGCTGGGCTGCACCCGGCGCTTCGGCACCGCGCTCAGCCTGACGCAGGGGCTGTTCGGCATGAGCTGGGCGGCGCTCACCGCGCTGGCGGTCTGCGGCATTTTGCTGAGCGTCGCGCTCATTGACGCCGAGACACAGCTTATCCCCGACCGGCTCAATCTCGCGTTGGCGGTCTGCGGCGTTGTAGGGACGCTGCTCTCCCCCGCCGGGCGGCTGCCCCACCTGATCGGGGCGTTCTGCGTCAGCGTGCCGATGCTTTTGCTCTGCCTTGTCATTGACGGCGCGTTCGGCGGCGGCGACATCAAGCTGATGGCGGCCGCCGGGCTGTTTCTCGGCTGGCAGAACACGCTGCTGGCGATGTTTTTGGGCATTCTGGGCGGCGGCCTTTACGGCATCTGGCTGCTGGCCGCCAAAAGGGCCGACAAAAAGGATCACTTTGCCTTCGGCCCGTTTTTATGTGCAGGCATCGTAATCGCCATGCTTTTCGGCGAGCCGATCCTGCAATGGTACTGCGCGTTTTTGTAATGGTGCAGCACCCGCCTGATCTCACTATCCGTTCGGAGGTTTCTCCCCTATGCCACAATTTCGTTATACTGCGACCAACGCTCAGGGCAAGACTGTCCGCGGCATGGCTGACGCCCCCAACGAGGAGGCACTCTACACCAAGCTGCGGGATGACGGCCTGTACATGAGCGAGGCGCTGCAGACCAAGCGCGTCCGCAGCACCTTCCGCCCGTTAAAGACCGCCGTGCTGGCGGATTTCTGCCGCAATCTGGGCACCCTGCTGACTGCCGGTGTGCCGCTGGTGCGTGCCTTCCGCATCATGGCGGATGAGCGCAGCATCGACCCGCAGCAGCGCGCCCTGTACGAGGCCGTGCTGGGCGAGCTGCGCAAGGGCATCCCGCTGTCCGATGCGATGGAGTCCTGCGCACCGGCGTTCCCGAACCTGCTGCTGGCGATGATTCGCAGCGCCGAGGGCACCGGCAGCATCGACCACGCCTGCACCCGGATGGCCACCTACTATGAGCGCGAGCATAAGATGAACCAGCAGGTCGGCAACAGCATGATGTACCCGCTCATCCTCTGCGTGCTGATCGTGGCGGTCATTGCGATTCTGATGACCTTTGTGCTGCCCCAGTTCAAGCCGATGTTTGACCAGATGGAAAAGCTGCCCTTCCTGACGCAGCTTCTGTTTGATGCCAGCGACTTTGTGGGCGCCAACTGGCCGCTGCTGCTTGTGGCGCTGGCGCTGATCTTCTTCGGCTTCAAACTGCTTTTGGCCCAGCCCCGCATCCGCCGCCAGTGGGACCGCTTTATCCTGCATGCGCCGGTCGTGGGCGTGCTGAACCGCAAGATCTGCACCGCCCGCTTTGCCAGCACCCTGTCCAACCTGTACGGCAGCGGTGTGCCCATCATCACAACGCTGGGCGCTGCGCGCGATTCGATCGGCAACCGCTGGATCGAAAGTCAGTTCGGCACGGCGCTGGACAGCATCCGCGCCGGCCACAGCCTGTCGCAGTCCATCGCCGCGATCGATGGCTTTGAGGTCAAACTGGCCTCCTCCATCGCCGTTGGCGAGGAGACCGGCAAGCTGGACAGTCTGCTGGCCACGATCAGCGAGACGCTCGACTACGAGGCCGAGATGGCCACCAAGCGCCTTGTCACCCTGCTGGAGCCTGTGATGATCGTCATCATGGGTCTGGTGGTCGGCGGCGTTGTGGCGGCTGTTATCGTGCCGATCTACCAGTCCTACGGCACCATCGGCGCATCGTCCGGCGCCATTTAAACTATATTCCGGAGGGTTCCTCATGGCATCACTTACCTCTTTGTATCTGTGCAGCCGCACGGTGTACGCCGCGGTGGGCAGCCCCACTGCCAAGGGCGCACGGATCACCGCCGCCGCCGCGGCCCAGCTGCCCGAGGGCTGCCTGATCAACGGCGTCATTACCAACGAAGCCGACCTCGCCGAGGCGCTCAAGGCCTTTTTTGCCCGCCATAAGCTGCCCACCGGCCGGGTGGCGCTGATCGTAGGCGGCAGCCAGTTCGTACACCGCGTCATCTCCCTGCCCGCCATGAGCGAGAAAAAGCGGCTGGCCGTGCTGGCGCATGAGCTTTCGTCCGGCGGTGCCGAGACAACGGCCCCGCTTGACGACTATATGCTGCTGGCCCGCGATGCCAAGACCCGCGCCGACACGGTGCTGGCCACCCGCGTGGAGCAGAACGTCATTGCCGGGTATGCGGCGCTGGCCAAGGCGGCCGGCTTCAAGCTGTACAGCATCGATCTGGGTCTGGCCGCCCCCATCAAGGCGGTGCGCACGATCCCAACCCTGCAGAGCGAGACCTTTGTGCTGCTGCATTTTGATGATGACACCGTCTCGGCCTGCCTGTTTGTGAAGGGGCAGTACACCTACTCGACCCGCAGCCGCCTGTTCAACCCGCGCGGCTCGGCAGAATCCGGCGCCGAGATCGCACAGAAGCTGTCGGGCATCCTGCAGTTCCACATTGCCGGCAAGAGCGAAAATCCGATCACGACCGTCTACTTTGCCGGTGCAGACGCCGATGACCTTGCCGTCTGCCGCCCGGGCTGTGAGGCGCTCTCGCTGCGGGTGGCGCAATTCCCGGATTCGCCTACCGTCAAGCTGCCTGAGGGCACGGCCCTTGCGCAGACGCTCTCCGCCGCAGGCAATCTGATCGCGCGCTGACCCGCGCACCAACTATACAAGCCAGGGGAACATACAAATTATGGCTATGAAACAAAACAACTTTTATCTGCGCTGGCAAAAGGCCGCAGGCGCCGCCAAGAATGAGCAGCGCAGCCGCAGCATCCGGACCGCTGCCCCCGGCATTGCCGTGGTGGCCGCCGCCCTGCTGGGCTGGGGTGCCATGACGCTGTACACCGCCTCCCTGACCAGCCAGCGGCAGGACATCGTAAACTGGTGCAATGACAACAGCGCGTCGTTCCTTGCCTCGAGTCAGGACGCCGAGGCGGCCGCGCAGTTCCGCTCTCTGACGCAGTATGCCGACGGCATGACCGACCTGCTGGACGGCTACCCTGATGTGACGAGCAGCCTGCTGCACCGGGTCGAGGCGGCGGGCGGCGCTGCTATCACGATCCAGTTCACCAGCTACGACGCCGCCACGGGCGAGCTGCAGTTCAACGCCAACTCCAGTCAGGTCATCGACATCCCGACCTACATTCGCTCGCTGCAGAGCTGCGGCGTTTTTTCGACCGTGAGCTATACCGGCTACAATGCCGATGATGACGGCTATTCCATCGACCTGCGCTGCGTTCTGGCAGCGCCGCAGTAAGGGGGTGCGGTTATGGATATTGCACCGATGACCAAGCGCGACAAGATCCTTTTATATGCCGTGCTGATGCTGGCCTTTATCGTGCTGTATGTGCGGTTTTTGCTGATCCCCGGTATCGGCAGCCTGCAGCAGGCCCGCGCCGATCTGACCGAGGCGCAGGACGCCCAGATCACCATGCAGGAGACGATCCTGCAGGCGGGCGTGAACGCCGCCGACAAGAATACCGCCTGGGGAGAGCTGCAGACCGCCAACGCGCGGTACTACAGCATCCTGACCAGCGATGAGCTGGACACGCTGGTGACCGGCCTTGAGCTGAACCACAGCATGCAGCCCGTCTCCCTGAGCATCGGCCAGCCGCTGACCCAGAGCATGACCGGCTACATTGCCGGTACACAGGCCGGGCAGAGCCCCGCCCCCGCCGGCAGCGCTGCGGCCGCTGTCACGGCGGATCAGGTGGACACCACCGCCGCAGGCAATGCCCTGCTGCAGCAGTTCCTTGCCGCTGACCTTGTGCCCTACTATGACCAGCCCGGCTATCTCCAGACCTCCGATGTGACCTTCAGCTGCTCGGGCGAGGCAAGCAATTTTCTGAGCCTGCTCGATGATCTGGCGGACAACTATCCGTCCATCCAGCTGCAGAACTTTTCCATCACCACCCGCAGCTTTGCCGCAGCGGACGGCACCTCGTCCAGCGGCAGCATCTACAATGTGACGCTGCGCGTTGTACTCTGTGACAAAGGAGGCGTACAGCCGTGAAAAACATCCGTCTTGGCGATGTTCTGATCGAGTTCGGCTACATCACGGCCGAGCAGCTTAACGCCGCCCTTGCCTACCAGAAGGAGCACCGCGACCTGCGTGTCGGCCAGGCACTGCAGGAGCTGGGCTATGTCAACGAGCGGCAGGTCCTGGAGGCCCTTGCCAAGCGCCTGCAGATCCGCATGATCGACATTGAGCATACCAACGTTGATGTGACGGCGGTCGAGAAGGTCCCGCAGGAGCTGGCGCAGAAATATGACATGCTGCCCATCGCGCAGAGCGGGCATACGCTGACCATCGCCGCCAACGACCCGCTGAACTACTACGCCATCGAGGACATCCGCCAGCTGACCGCCATGGAGCCGGAGATCGTGCTGGCCGAGCTGGAGCCGCTGCGCCGCGCCATCCGCTACTATTACGCCGAGGTCAGCGCCCGCAAGGCAGCCCGCAACGCCAACAGCAGCGATATGGCCGCCGCGCAGACCGAGGACCTCGCCATCGACATGACCGCCGAGGGTGGCGATCTGGACGCGCCGATCATCCGCCTGCTGAACAGCCTTGTGCAGCGTGCCGTGACGACCACCGCCTCGGATATCCACATTGAGCCGTTTGAGGGCGAGACAAAGGTCCGTATGCGCATTGACGGCGTCATCATCGACTATGTGACGCTGCAGCGCGCTTTGCATCAGCCGCTCATCGCCCGCATCAAGATCATGTCCAACCTTGACATTGCCGAGCACCGCATCCCGCAGGACGGGCATTTCCGTGCCCGGCTTGAGACCGGCCCCGATGTCAACGTCCGTGTCTCGATCCTGCCGACCGTCTTTGGCGAGAAAGCCGTGCTGCGTATCCTGTCCAGCAACACCTACATTAAAAATGCCAACCACTTCGGCATGAACGATGAGACCTACCGGCGGTTTTTGCCGCTGCTCAACCGCCCCAACGGCATCGTCTACCTGACCGGGCCGACAGGCTCCGGCAAGACGACAACGCTCTACATGGTCCTGCAGACCATCGCCGAGCGGCAGGTCAATGTCTCGACGATCGAGGACCCTGTCGAGCGCAATCTGGCCCGCATCAACCAGACGCAGGTCAACAACATTGCGGGCCTGACCTTTGAGAGCGGCCTGCGCGCCCTGCTGCGTCAGGACCCCGATGTCATCATGGTCGGCGAGACCCGCGATGCCGAGACGGCGTCCATCTCGGTCCGCGCGGCCATCACGGGCCACATGGTCTTTTCGACCCTGCACACGAATGACGCGCTCTCCTCCATCGTCCGTCTTGAGGACATGGGCGTGGAGCGGTACATGATCGCCAACTCGGTGGCCGGGCTGGTCGCCCAGCGCCTGATGCGCCGGGTCTGCCCCCACTGCGCCCGGCAGATGCCCGTCACCGAGGAGGAGCGCACCTATCTCGGCCCCGACATCCCCTTTGTGCGGCGCGGCAGCGGCTGCACCCAGTGCAACGGCACCGGCTACCGCGGCCGCGTGGCGATCCACGAGCTGGTCATCATCAACCGTGAGCTGCGCGAGCTGATCTCCGCCGGGGCCACGCAGGAGGAGCTGACCGATGCCGCCCGCCGCAATCAGGGCATGACCAGCCTGCGCGAGGCCGCCCTGCAGCTTGTGCGCGAGGGCGAGACCACCCCGGAAGAGCTGCTGAAGATCACCTTCTATGAGGAATAAGGGGAACGGGTGCTGACGGCAGCGCTCTCTCCGGCTTCTCTTTCTCGAAAATGAGGTATGTCCCATGCAAATCCATGAACTCACCGCGCTGGCGCGGCAGATGAAAGCCAGCGACATCCATCTCTCCGAGGGGCTGCCCCTGATGTTCCGGGTGGACGGGCGGCTGATGCAGCCCCCCGTGCAGATGAGCGCTGACGAGACCCGCTCCCTGATCCTTGGGCTGATGGATGAGGCGCACCGCGAGGCCATTCTTACCGAGCGGATTGATGCCGATTTTGCGCTGGTCGCACCGGACGGCACCCGCAGCCGCGTAAATGTCTTTTTCCAGCAGGGGCGGGCTGCGGCCACGCTGCGCCTGCTCAACGATGCCATCCCCACGCTGGCAGAGCTGTCGATGCCGCCCGTGCTGACAAAGCTGGCGGACGAGCCGCGCGGTCTGATCCTTGTCACCGGCCCCACCGGCAGCGGCAAGTCCACCACGCTGGCCGCGATGATCGACCATATCAATGAGACCCGCAGCGACCACATCATCACGATCGAGGACCCCATCGAGTATGTCTATCAGGGCAGGCAGGCGCTCATCCACCAGCGCGAGGTCGGCGCGGATGCGCGCAGCTTTGCCTCGGCGCTGCGCAGCGCCCTGCGCGAGGACCCTGATGTCATTCTGGTCGGCGAGATGCGCGATTATGAGACGATCTCCGCCGCCGTCACCGCCGCCGAGACCGGCCATCTGGTCCTCAGCACGCTGCACACGATCGGTGCAGCCCAGACCATTGACCGCATCATTGATGTCTGCCCCGCCGGTGCGCAGAACCAGATCCGCGGCCAGCTGGCCGCCGTGCTGCGCGGCGTCATCACCCAGCAGCTTCTGCCGCTGGCCGGGGGCAAGGGCCGCTGCGCCGCGACCGAGATTCTGGTCGGCACCGATGCCGTGGCAAACCTCATCCGTGAGGGCAAGTGCTACCAGATCCCCAGCATCCTGCAGTCCGGCGCCGCACTGGGCATGCACAGCCTGAACGCCGATCTGGCGCGCCTTGTCAGTATGGGCCGCATCACCCGCGAGGCCGCCGAGCGCTGCGCCACCGACAAGAGCGATCTGCAAAATTACCTGTAAGCAAAATAAAAAAGGGTATCTGCCGTTCATGCGACAGATACCCCTTCTTTTTTACCGACTCGCAGGTTCACGTTGTCAGCCTTCCCCCTTGGGGGAAGGTGCCCGAGGCCCCGCCCGAGGGCGGATGAGGGGCAGCCCTGCGGTGATTCCCCGTTCGCGCTCTGCTTTTCGCAAGCTCATCCCTCATCCGGCCCTGCGGGGCCACCTTCCCCCACTTGGGGGAAGGCAAAGTTGCCGCCCATTCACGGGCAAAGCCCCTCCGGCCATCGCCGCCGCGCACCTCACTTTTCTGCCCCTTCCTTCCCCTCGGCCAAAAGCTTTACCAGCCATGCGGGCACCGGCGCGCCCATGGCGGCGGCGTTCTCGGCAATGCTGCCCAGCTCCGTAAAAATATACCATACCAGCACCACGGGCAGCACCACGCCGTTCGGCTGCAGCCCCAGCCCCGGCAGGTTGGCAACCGCCATGCCCAGCACGCCGTCGGTCAGGGCGCTTACCAGCACCACAACGACCATACCGGCCTTGTGCCAGATACCGGCGCGGGCCGCCGCGCTCGACCACTGCCCCCGGCAGGCTGCCGCCGCGCTGCCGCTGGCCCAGTCCAGCGCCATGCAGGCACCCCATGCCAGCACCAGCCAGCCCAGCCAGCCGAACACCGCCGTAAAGGCCCCGCAGGCTGCCGCCACCGCTGCCTTGCTGCACTGCAGCAGGTTTCTCTTTTCCATCATGTATCCTCCCATCTGCTCTTGTACAGGCCCGCCTGCACCAATCCGCGCTGCCGGCAGAGCGCAAGCACCGCATCGGCGTCACCCTGCGTCACCGGCCCGACTGTGATAAGCTGGCGCTTTTCCGCGCCGCCGTACACGCCCGGCGCGTTGGCGCACCCGGCGTAGGCGGTCGGGTCCAGCCCTGTGCCGTTTGCTGCGGCGCGCACCTCAAAATGGCAGTGCGGGTAGGGCGGGTCGGCCAGCGCCGCATTGCCGGTATCGCCCATAACGCCCAGCGCGTCCCCGCTGGCCACCCGCTGCCCGGCCTTGACCAGCAGCCGTGCGCAGTGGGCAAAGTAGAGAAAATTCACCGCATCCGGGGTCTGCGCGCGGTCAAGCTGCACACAGACATACCAGCCCCACTCCCAGGTCCTGTTTTGGCGGTCGGTCACGATGCGCGCCCGCGTCACCCGCCCGGTGATCTGCTTTCCTTTATAATGGGGCATCCGCACGGTCGTATCGTCCAGCCCCACCAGATCCAGACCGCCGTGCCACACACGGCCGCCGCCCCGTGTAAACCCAAAGCAGGCGTAGGGGTAGGCGATCCGGGTGCGCCCTGCAAAGATACCGCTCTGCCTCATGCCGTCACGCCCCCCTGCGCAGTGTGTAGATGACCTTCATCGTCTTGTCGGCGGTCTTTTCCACCGCCTTCGGCAGGTCGTTGATGGTCGCCAGATAGTTTGCGCGCAGCACCCGCATGGTGCGCATACGGCTGTCGCTGTAGTAGCGGCGCAGCGGCGTTACCGGCTCGCCCAGCACCGGCACCATGGCGGCAAAGCCGGTAGTCGTGGTATCGTAGCCCGCTGCCTCGCAGGAGAACAGCTCGTTTTTCTCGGTGTTCAGCACCACGCCGCGGGTGCGGTAATAGCAGTAAAGCCGCCCGTCATGTGCATCGCTGAGGTATTGCAGGGTATCGCCGTGCATTGTGACGGCCTGCACATCGGTCGGGTCCGCCAGCGGAAAGCGGTAGATCTGATAGGTCGAGGGCGCTGTCATGTACAGGCTGCCGCCGTAGACCGTGCCGTTCAGCGGTGTGGACTTTGCCTCGCTGACAGCGGCGCGCAGCGCACCGCCGGTGTTGTTGGGGACGGTGTAATCTCTGGCTGCCAGCGTTTTGCGGTCATACTCCCGCACCCGGATGCTGCCGCCCGCCGCGATGGTGCTGCCCTCCGGCGCTGCGATGAGGTAGAGCTTGTCCGCCTCGGCGTCAAAGCAGAGGCGGCAGTACCGGCCCGCATTGCCGGATACCGACTGCAAAAAGCCGGAAATGTCCACCGTATCGGTCGCAACAAGGCTGTCCCAGCCGCCCTGCGTATCGCGCCGGAAAAGATCCAGCGTCCTTAGCCCAAGGCAGTGGCGGCGCAGCTCCAGCACACCGCGGGCGGTGTCCACCCGGCCCGCCAGAGCTTCATCAGCCGCCGGGTCCGCATAGAGCAGCACCCCGCGCTCGCCCGTAGGGTAGCAATCCTTGGCCAGCAGCCCGGTCAGCAGCTGGTCGCCGCCCAGCGCCCCGCCGAAGCTCAGCCGGCCGGCCATCACAGGGGAAGCATTGGGCGCATCGATCATCTCGGAATAGTATGCGCCCTGCGGCTGGGTCAGGCAGACTGACTGTATGACGCCGTTGCCCTGATTGGTGGCAAACTCATAGACATAGGTCATCGTGCCGCCCGCCGGGTCCAGCTTTGTCTCGGTCAGGTTGGCGCTGCCGCGGGTCGTGTTGGTCGTTGCATTGACAAGACCGGCGATTGCCGTACCCGTGATGCCTGCCGCCGCCGGGGCAAACCGCGTTGCCGGGTCTGCGCCGAGGGGGCTGTCATACAGGAGCAGCCCCCCGTAGAACATCGTGACAAGATCCTTCGGCGCGTTGGGGTCATCCTGCTGGCCGCGCCAGAGCAGCATCGCCTTGTTCAGGCTGCCGCCGTAGCCGTTGAAGATCTCCCCCACCGCGTTCGTGATGATGTTGTCCTTCTCGACCACCTCCACCGCACCGGTGTGTATGTCGGTCAGCTCCAGCCGTGTATGGCCGTGCAGTCTCATTTTGGTTCCTCCTTCGTTATCTCGGCGCTGCCGTCCTGCAGGGGGCCCAGCGCCAGCGTGCGGGGCGTCAGGCGCACCGGCGCGACCAACTCCTCACATTCCAGCAGGCCGTTCCACGGTGTCTCCCCCGCCATGCCCTGCCCGGTCACGGTGGCCTTGATGCCGTACTGCGCCACCCGCACCGTGCCGCCGCTGCAGACCAGCCGCACCGACAGCCGCTTGACGGTGTTTGCCTCGACATTTGCAAACGGGTAAAAAAGCGCCAGCGTGTGGGGGCCTGCCTCCATCCGCTGCTGCGGCGCAAAATTTTCGATCTGCTGATCGTTCAGGTAGTAATGCACGGTCAGGGTCAGCGCCGCATCGTCCGGCTCAGCGTCCGCTGTCAGCTGCGCAAGGAAGATCGCGCTCGTATCCTCGATCGCCGCAAAGGAGATCGTGACCGCCGGTACCTCCGCCGTGCGCACGGTCAGCGCCGCCGCGTTTGTAAAGCTGTAGTAGGTCAGCCGCTTGCTCTCGGCGCTGTTCTGCAGGCGGCGCAGCGTGCGCTCGGTCGCGCCGTCCCCTGCCCCGGCCAGATAGGGGTTGCGCCCCACGCTTTTAAGGGTCTGCCGCCCACGGTACCGCCAGACAAAATGCGTGACCAGCATCTCGGGGGCGCTGCCGTCCGCGCGTGGCAGGGCAATGCGGTCCCCCGGCTCAAACGCCGGGTCGCCGGGCATTGTCACAGTGGCCGGGGTGTAGTCAAGCTTTTGCAGCACCGCAAACAGATGCTCAGCGATCTGCGCGCGTATCTCGGGCAGGCCCTTCTCGGCCAGCGGCATCTCGGTGATCGTCATGGTCAGGCCGCTGTCCTGCTCGTTCCCTGCCGCATACCGGCCGTCGGCTGTCTCGATGCTCAGCGCCGCATAGTGGCAGCGCAGGTCTGAGATACCGGCCTCGCTGCGGTCCCCGGGGCCGAGTGCCGCGCACGCCGCCGCGGCAAAGGGGCGTATGACGAGCCGCCCGGCCCGGTCTGCCGCCGCAAAACCGCCCACCAGCTGCGCCACTGCCGATGCACAGTCCCGCCAGCTTTTCAGGCCGTCCGCCGGGCCGATCTGGCAGACAAGGGCTGCGTTCTCGTTGAGCGCGGCCACCTCCCCGGCCGTCTGACCCAGCGTCAGGCCGCAGGCATCGGCGATTTGGCCAAGCAGCTCATAGGCCGTGCCCTGCAGCACGGTACCGTCATAGCGGCGCTGCAGCGCCAGCAGATTGTCATACGCCTTGATGCTGACATACAGCGCCCTGCGCTCGGCCTCTGCCACGGTATAGCTGCCGAGCGGAACCTCCTCCCACTGGCCGTCCGGCAGCTGCAGCCCGTAGGCAAGGCAGAGCCTTGCGCCGTAAAAGGCATGGCGGCTCAGCGCCGTGCGCAGGTTGAGCGCCGCCTGCCCGAGGTAAGCGCAGCCGAAGGCCAGCTCTTCCCCCGTGACGCACTGGTTGTCGAGGGTCAGCGACCCACTCATAAGCTCAGCCGCCGTCAGCGGCAGGACGGTGCCGTCCGTCAGGGTCAGCGTGCCTGTCACCCGGTCAGTGCGGGTACGCGCCCGTATGGCGGTCTTGTAGGCTTCCGATACCGGATACATCCGGGTCCCCTCCTCTCAAAATTCGATCAGGTGGACCGAGGCCGCCCAGACCGCCCTGCCGTCGCGGGCGGCCTTCAGGTCAGCCGTGCGGTCCCCGGCGTACATCCGGGCCGTGCGCATCTCGCCGAAGAAATACTGCACCTGCATACTGTCCGGGGCGGTCGCATTCAATACAGCGGCGCACTGCGCCGTGGTCAGGGCCTCCCAGCTGACACTGATCTTGGCCACACCGCCGCGCACCCGCTCGCGCACCAGCACGCCATCCTCCGTGCGGCCGGTGCCGCTGCTGTCCAGATCAGATAGCTGCACCTTGTACGCGCCGGGTGCGGGCAGCGCCGTGCCATCAATGGTTAAGATCTCCACGCTTCACCTCCCGCCGCTGCGCAGTGCGCGGCGATTCTGACTGTTGGCGATGACGCTGTCAAGCAGCTCCTCGCCAATGTAGATGTTAATGGGCTGGTCGCTGCCCTGTGCGCCGCCCTGCCAGGCGGCCAGCGTTTCCGCCAGCGCCTGCCGGATCGTGTCCAGCGGCGCCTCAATGTTCGTACCGCTGCGCTGGTCGCCCAGCATAGCCAAAAACTGGCGGTTCGGCGGTATGACCGCTCCCTGCGCCAGCGCCGGCACCGGCACGGCGGCGGCATAGCCCAGCCCGGGCAGGGCGGCCCGGGCGTTCAGCAGCTGCCCGGCACCGCCCAGCACGCCGCCTGCCGCCGTTCTGGCCTGCCCTATAGCCGACAGCAGCCCGTTGATAGCCGCCGCAATGGCGCTGACCATGCCGCGCACGACTGCCAGAACCGTGCCGACCGCCGTCTGCACGATCGAGACGATGCGCCCCCACACGGTGGAGACGGTGGCCGCCATCGCGTTCCATGCAGCGTCCCATGCGCCGCGCAGCACAGCGGTCAAAAAGTCTGCCAGCCCGCGCAGCACGGCCAGCAGCATCGTGATGCCGTCCGCCGCGATGCCCGCCGCACCGGTCACAGCCGTACCCAGCACCGTGAACACCTCGACCGCCGCCGGGGCCAGCGCCGTCAGAAGCCACTGCATGAACGGGGCCAGCACCGTGTTCCAGACCGTCAGCAGAAGCGTACCCACCGCGCCGAGGCAGGCCGTCAGCTCATTCCAGAGCGGCTGCAGATGCGCAGCCCAGAGCGTATCCAGCAGCGCAAAAAGCTGCAGCAGCACCGGCTGCACCACCCCGGACCAAAGCGCCGACACAAGGCCCGCCGCATTCTGCCAGCCCTCGGCCAGCCCGGCCAGAATGGGCTGCCCATAGAGTGCCCATGCGTTCTGCAGCCCGGCCCAAAGCCCCTGCCAGACTGTGTCCAGCAGCGCCGCCGCAGGGGCAAGTACCGTTTCCAGCTCGGCCCAAAGCGGCTGCCAGACGCGCAGCACTGCCTCACGCAGGGCGTTCCACACGGTCTGCCAGGCTGCGGCAAACGGCGCAAAAAAACCGCTGAGATACGCCCAGAAATCCGCCCAGACGCCGCGCAGGCTGTCCAGTACGGCCCGCCAGCCATCGGCCCAGTCCCTGCCGTCACTGCCTCTGGCGGTGCGGCGGGCCGTACCGGCGGCATTGCCCGCCGTGCGCTTTTCCTTTTCGGGCGCTGCAGCCTTCTGCGCCGCAGGGGCGGGCAGGCGGTTGATCTCGTCAAATTTCGCAAGGCTGCGGGTGGTTTTCACGCTCTGCACCGCGGTTGCCTGCAGTGCCGTGCGCAGCTCCTCCACGACCCTGCGGGCCTGCTGGCCCGCATCCCCCATGCTGCCCAGCGCCTGCGTGATGCCATCGAGCGCCGCCCGCAGGCTCCCCGCCAGGAGCTTGAGGGTCGAAAGCTCGTCAAATCGAATCGTTTGCGTAGGTTTCCCTCCTTTTTTGTCCGGTCACTGCAGCAGGGCAAGCAGCCTTTGCTTTTCGGCCTCCTGCGCGGGGCTGGCCGGGCTGCGCAGCTCGACCGCCGCGCGGTGGGTGCGGTAAAAGTCCAGCTCCCAGTTTTCCAGCCGCTTGCCGCGGCGCAGCTTGTCGCGGATGGCCACCACCGTGGCAAAGCTTCCCTCGCCGATGGCATCGAACCACGCCAGAAAGCTCCACCAGTGCAGGTACGGCAGGGTGCGCACATCCTGCCCGGCCGCCCGGCTGATGCCCGCTGCGATAAGCGGTGCATCCTGCTGCCAGTCCATCAGCGGCGGACCGGGGCGCGCCTGCTCACGGCGGCCCGCCGCCAGAAACTGCGCCAGAAAATCCGTAGCCTGCGGCCAGCAAGCCTGCGGCATCTCGGCAAATGTTGGGTAAAACAGCCGCATCGCCACATACCAGCGCCCGCTTTGGTCCAGCTGCGGGTCAGCCGTGCCGCCCAGCCAGCGCAGCAGCTCCAGAATATCGCGGTAGTCGGTGCGTATCGCATACGCCGCACCGTCCAGCTCGGCCTGCATCGGCAGGCACCAGCAGCCCGTCATTCCGCGCCCCGGGCTGCGCGGGCGGCCTGCGCGGCAGCCTCGGCCGCATCGGCGGCGGCGTGCAGGCGGCGCTCAGCCCCCTCGCGCAGGATCGGTGTCAGCGCCTCGAGCAGGTTCTGCACCACGCGCCGCCCGTTTGCCCCGACCCCGGCCAGATTCACACCGTTCAGGATCGCATCAAAGTCGTTTTCCGCGCCGAAGATCTCCCCCAGCAGCCGCTTGATCCGCCCGTCATAGTCCTGCAGCAGCGCAAGGCCGGCGGCGGCGCGCTGCTGCTCGTCCCCGCCAAGCTGCCCCAGCGCGGCTGTCAGCTCGGCATCATACCGCTCCAGTGTTTTGCCCGCCGCAAAAAAACGGTGGTAGAGGTTTGGGTCTGCCGGGTTGAAGCGCAGCACGCCCCGCCCGTTGACGGAAAATTCCTCCACACCGGTGTCAATGTTCAGTTCCATTGGATACTCCTTTCCATAAAGCCTTCCCCCGCGGGGGAAGGTGGCGCCGCAGCGCCGGATGAGGGGTGGCCTTGCCCTGCCGCCCCCTGCCGTTTTTACGCTTCGGTAAATTTCTTAGCCGCCGGGTCAAAGCTGCCCTTGGTCTTGACGCCGGTGTAATGCACATTGAAGGGGATCTGGTAGCCGGTCGTATCGCCGCCGTAGCTGACGATCTCGATGTAGCATTCCTCGCGCACGGCCGGGTAAGCGCCCGCCGTGTCCTTGCTCCACAGCTTGACCTCCACAATGTCGGTCTTGAGGTCGTCCAGCACAAGATCTCCGTCAATGATGGCCTGCAGCTTTTCAAACAGCGGGTCGCCCTCCTCGGCATAGTAGGGGCTGACCTCGCCCTGCTTCTGGTAGCTGTCGATGACCACCGAGGTCTGGCCGAGGATGTTGGACTTCTTCTCGACATTGGCCGTCAGCTCAGGGGCGTATTCCTCCAGATCCTGCCCCAGACGGGTGTAGCTTGCCTCGCCGCTGCCAAAGGCGGCGTTCAGGTAGTGGGCCATGTATCTGCGTTCAATTTTCATTGCATTTCCTCCGTATAAAGCTGTGTGTATTCTGCCTGCAGGCGCAGGATGTATACTGCCGTGCCGCCCGGCTCGGCGCGCTCCATCCGGCCCTGCTCCGCGCGCAGGCACTCCTGCTGCGGCTCACTGCCGAGCACCGGCGTGCGGTGCGCGGCGCTCTCGGCGGCGATCCACGCCTGCAGCGCCAGCAGCCTTGTCTCATTCTCGGCACGGGTATCCGGCAGGCAGAGCCGCAGCGTGAACTCCGCCCGGCAGCGCTGCCTTACGCCGCCCAGCAGGTTCTGCCTGCGGTCCAGCACCGTGATGCCCCCGGCCCACAGGCCGGCCGTGCCCGGTGCGGGGCCGACATCACCAACCTGCACCGTAAGCCCCTGCAGGGCAGGGGCCCGGGCCAGAAACGCGTAGAGTTTTTGCATCATGGTAGTCCTCCTATCTCTAAGCCTTCCCCCTTTGGGGGAAGGTGGCCCCGCAGGGCCGGATGAGGGGCAGCCTGCCACCCGGCGTCCCTTTCCCGTGCAGCAGCGGTCGGCTCGCCCCTCATCAGCCGCCTGCGGGCGGCAGCTTCTCCCCCGAGGGAGAAGCCAAAGGTTTTTTCACCTCGTCAGGCTGTGGACGCCGGTGCCGCTGCCGTTCCACCATGCACCGGCCTCGACATGGTGCAGCCTGCCGTGCAGCCGCATCGGCAGCACATACTGCACCACCGCCGCATTTTCCACCGCAGCGGGCACAAAGCCCGGCCAGTCCTCCCACTGCAGTACCGGCCCCTCGCCAAGGCAGAGCCGGTCGCCCGGGGCCAGCGTGTAGTCCGCGCCGTAGCGCGCAGCCGTCTGCGGTATGACCACCAGCAGCGCCGTGCCCTGCCGGGTGCCGCCTGCATCGGGCAAAGCGCGCCTGCCCTGCTGCCAGTACACGCCCCGCACCACCCGGCGCATCACCCTGCGGTGCGCTGCATCGGGGTGGTAGAGGGTCACGGTCTCGCCGCAGAGCTTATCCATTGTTCACCCACCGCCCTATGCTGTAGTAGTATCCGGCCTCGCGCCGGTAATGCCGCGCGCGGTCGTCCAGCGTGCGGGCGCAAAGCTCCGGCGGGGCGGTGTAGGTCTCGCTCACGCTGCCGATGCTCACCCGCGCCAGACCGCGCCGCTCGTCCTCCTGCGCAAATTCATACATCGCATCGGCGATCGCGCAGAGCGCCATCTCGGCGGCGGCGTCCTCGGTATACGCCCCCGCCGGGGTCATGGGGTAGATGCGGCGCATACGCTTCAGTTCAATTTCAGCGCGCTTCAAAAAGCGCGGGAACTCGCTCTCGGGGATATCCTCCCCGGCGAACTGCTCCTTATAAAAGGTGTAATCCGGCATGCGCCCGCCCCCTTACGCCTTAAACTTTGCCAGCACGACCTTGGCCTCGTTCGACAGCACGGCGACATAGAACTCGTCTGCGGTGATCTCGGTGGTGCGGGTCTTGGGCTTGCGCTCGGTCTCGATGTTGACCTCGCGCTTACGGTAGATGGTCAGGGCGGGGATCTCATCGTCCACCTCGGGGTCAGCCTCCAGCTTGACGATCGGGCAGGCGTAGACGCCGTCCACCAGCGGCACCTTTTTGCTGGGCACCAGGCGGCAGCCTGCGATCATGCCGATCTCACCGGTCAGGCCGACACCGGGGGTGTACTTGTCCGCGCTGAGGAAGTCAGGGTTTTTGCGCAGCTGCGTGACCTGCTTGGGGTGGATGAACAGCACCTTGTCGGAGCAGCCCATCTCCTCCTCAAACAGATCGACCGCGTCCACGATCGCATTGTAGCTGATGGCGGCCTTGCTGCCGTCATAGATCAGGCTGGCCGTCTGCAGCGCCTCCATGCAGTCGCTGTCGATCTTGGCGGCGATGGCCAGCGCCAGCTGGGTGTTGGCCTCCCCCACCGGGTTGCCGTAGCCGGACAGCACCGCCTCATCGGTCAGGCCGATGCCCTTCATCGCCTTTTTGATCTTAGCCTTGCGGGTGGAGGTCGTCATCTTCTCAATGGCGACCTCGCCGCCCTCGGCCACATCGGACGCATCGCCGATGTAGGTGTAGGCGGGCACCGTGATGGTGTCGCCGGGCACACCGGCGAGCGTATCATCAATTTTGGCGAACGGCGCCACGCGCAGCTTCTTGGGGATACGGGCCGAGACCATGTCGCCCATGACCTCCGGGTCGATCAGATCGGACAGCTTCGTGATAAAATCAGACATAAATTTTTCTCCTTTTCAAATCCGATTGCTTTGCAGGGGCCGGGTACGCCCGGCCCTCAACTTTTTTGTGGTTGCCTCTTTTCCTGTTTGCCGCAGGGGTGTCCTTACCCCGCCTCCTACTTCTTCATCTCCTGATACACCTCCGGGTTTTCACGCTTCAGCGCCAGCCGCTCGCGGTAGCCCATGCGGTCAAATGCCGCGCGGTCAGGCGTTACCGGCACACTGCCGGTCCCCGCCGCATAGGGCGCCGGGGTCATCTGCTTCTGCTCGTCCATCAAGCCTCACCTCCCTTCTGTCTCTCCGCGCCGATAAACCGGCGCCGTATCTCGGCCAGCTCCGCCTCTGTCTCGCACGGCAGGTCAAAATACCATGCCAGCGCCAGTTCGGGGCGCAGCAGCCCTGCATCCACCATCTCGCGCTGCTCTGCCCAGACGCGGGCGCGGTCATACAAAACGCCGTCGCCCCAGTCTATAGATGGGGTCGCGTCCGCCGCACCATGCGGCACACCGTACAGCGCGCCCAGCGTGCCGCAGAGTGCCATCGCCTGCCGCACGGTGTCCGCCCAGGCGGCCTGCAGGTCGCGGATGGTCAGGTCATAGTCCACCGCTGTTGCGGTGATCTCGGTCGCGGTGCGCGGCTCGCCGGTGCCGTCCAGTTCGCTCAGGATTCCGCGGCGCAGCCCCAGCAGGCTTTCGCAGCCGCGTAAAAGATCCTGCTTGCGGGCCAGATAGCTCTGCTCCCGCAGGGCCGGGCTGTAGACCGTCACCCCCACATTGGCGGGGTCGTCCGGCAGGCCGACAAACAAATCATCGCGCAGCGCGCGCCGCCCCTGTGCATCAGGCCGGAGCAGATCCTCCGATGCAAACACCCGTGAGGCACCGTTCGCAAACTCGGTGTTCAGCTGCTCCTCGCAGCGGGCCAGCGCGTGCAGCAGCCCCGCTGCCGGGGCGTAGATGCTCACGGCATCGGTGCTGCCATCCACGCAGTTCATCAGCGGCATCCGCAGCACGGCCAGCCCCACACCCTGCACGCCGGGCAGCACCAGCTGCGGCACCAGCGCCGCACAGGCGGGCAGGGTGCTCAGCGGTACGCACCGCCCCAGCACCTGCCCGTTCAGCTCAAACAGCCGTGTCTCGATGGTCAGCCCCTCGGCACCGGCCGTGCGGCGCTCCAGCAGGGCATACTGCCGCCCGTCACAGCTGTGACGCTCCATCGTACCGACCGCCAACAGCCGGCCGTGTGCATCCCGCGCCAGCGGCACATAGCAGTCACGGCGGATGGCCGTAAAGTCAAACCCGCCGTCCGCCGGCACCGGCTTGAGCAGACATTCCCCGCCGACCAGCGCGTACTGCATGGCGGTGCGCGCCGCCGCGTTCAGGGCTTCCAGACTGCGCTGCACGGCCTCCGGCGCAGCGGGCGGCAGCCGAGTTTCATACTCGGCAAAGACCGTGCGGCAGAGCTTGCCCACGATGAGCGCCGCCAGCCGCGGGGCCGCATCCTCGCCGGGGCGCGGCGCGCCGTAGTACAAATCCAGCCACTCCCGCAGCGCGGCCCGCATTTTCGCCGAGGTCACATCGCTTTTTCCAAAGGCCTGTTCCAGATAAGTTTGTATAGTCCGTTCCTCCTTTCTTAAAGCCTTCCCCCTGCGGGGGAAGGTGGCGCCGCAGCGCCGGATGAGGGGCAGCGTTTCCGGCGCATCCCATAAACGGGCAATCCCGGCAGCTTCGCCCCTCATCAGTCAGCGGTCGGAGCCGCTGACAGCTTCCCCAAAAGGGGAAGCCGCGCTGCCTCAATTTCCTCTCCTTCTCCACACCCCTTCCAGCGCGTAGCGCACCGCATCAATGTGGTGGTTGTTCACATCGGGGTAACCGGGCAGCACCTCGCCGGTGCGGGGGTCGCGCGCATACTCATACTCGCTGAATTCGGCCGCCGTGTCCGGGCAGCGCGCCGGGTCGATGACGATGGCCGCCAGCCCCTGCAGCCACTTCATGCTCTGCCGCACGCTGCCGGGGCCCTTTTGCGCCGCACGGCAGGGCAGCCCGGCGGCGCGGTAGTCGGCGCAGGACTTCGGCTCGGCGGCGTCCGCCGTAAGCGGGCCGCTGTCGGGGTCGGTCAGGCCGCGCTCTGTCAGCAGCCGGGCCGTCTCGCGGTTGGGGGTGCGGCGGCGGGTCAGCTCGTCATAGATGATCAGCGTGCGCCGCGCCGCATCGTAGCACACCGCATTGTAGGCCCATGGGTCGGGGTACCAGCCCCAGTCAACGCCGTGGTAGACCCGGTCGCAGCGGTCCAGCTCGTCCTGCGCAAGGGTGCGCAGCTGCAAATTGTCAAACACCGCCGCGCCGCTGCCCACCACCTCGCCGCCGTACTCATGCCGGTATGCCGCCGGGTTCGTCCGCTCAAGATGCGCTGCATCCTCCCAGAACCGCTCCCCCAGCAGCGCGCGGGGCAGGTCGCGGTAGGTCGAGTGGTGTACCAGCTTGCCGGGGCGCTGCTCCAGCGCGTAGCGGTTGACCCAGCTGCGCGCCATAGCCGGCGGGTTGAAGCTTTTCAGCGTCAGCGCCCAGCTGCCGCCGCGCAGCACCGTCTGCTCGACATTGCGCACCTCCTCGGGGCCGTCAAACTGGTCAAGCTCCTCAAACCAGCAGACCCCCACCGAGCCGAACGGCAGCTTCAGGCTTTTCAGCTTGCCCGGGTCGTCCAGCCCGAAGAACAAAATTTTCTGCCCGGTCGGCAGATAGGTACATTCCATCGGGCTGACCGTGCAGCGGAAGTACCCCGCGCAGCCCAGCTCCCCGATGGCCCATACGATCTGGTTGTACACACTGTTGCGCAGCGTGCCGCCCACCTTGCGCAGCACCACGGCATGGCAGTCCGGGCGGCGCAGCAGCTGCCACACAAGCTCGATGGACAGATAGCTGGACTTGCCCGACCCGCGCCCGCCCTTGGCCACGACCTCGCTGATGTTGCCGCTGCGTATCGCGGTATGCACCGGCCAGAAAACACCCGGTATCTTTTCTTTCAGTCTCACCCGCATCGGTCTGCCGCCAGCTCCTCTCTCTCATTCGTCCACGATGACGACCCCCTCCTCCCTTGCGCCGTCCCCCAGCCCCAGATGCTTGTAGAGCATCTCAAGCGCGCGCAGCTTATCGGCCACCTTGACCGGCGGGCCGCCCTCCTCCCCCGGGACGGCGAAGGCGATCTCGGCCAGCTCGCCCAGCACATGGTCCGCGTTAATTTCGCACAATCACATTCCTCCCTTCGGGCATGAAAAAACTCGCGGGCGACTTACCTGTCTCCCACGAGTTTCGATGCTACCATATTACCACTATTGGTTGTGAAATACAATGAAATCCCGTGAAGTCTCTGCGAAATTTCGGGAAATGTTTTTCACGCCTCCTTTTCCGGCTCCATCCGCTCAACCGCCGCGCGGTGCAGCTGGTAGACCCGGCGCTGCACCACGCCCATCGCATCGGCGATCTCTGCAAAGCTTTGGCCCATGAGGTAGCGCCGCTGCAGCACCTGCCGCCCTGCGCTGTCCCTCACCGTCAGGATGCCGCGCATCACCTCCATCCGGGCCGCCATGCAGCCATCCAGCTGCTGCGCCAGCCTTTTCTGCGCATCTTCGATATGTTCCACCGCGCGGGGCAGCCGGTCGGCATCGGGGCCGCTGCGCCCCGGCATACCGGACATGCACGCCGTTACCCGCGCCGCATCGCTGCGCAGCACCGTGATCTCCTCCTCCAGCATACGCTGGCAGCTCAGCGCGGTCTGGTAGCGCCCAAGCCACGCCACTTTTTCCTGATAGTTCATCGCGTTCCTCCTTTATTGCCTCTGCCATTGCGGAAAATGTTGGTTATCTCCATCCTATATCAACAACCGACAGTTGTCAATAGTATTTTAACAACTTTTCTTTGTCAATACAAAAAATGGGACTTCCACTCTCTTTTTCATTTCCCGCGCTTGACACCCGCTTCCATCCATGCTACGATGACGATACTACGAGGAAAAGGAGTGTCCCACCATGAAGTGCATAAAAGGTATCTGGCTCCGCTGCGCTCTGCTCCCGTACTATCTCCGTGGGCAGCAGCTTGCTCTTGCCCTCCTGCTCAGGGATAAGCCCCGCACCGCCGCCCAGCTCGCGGCGGCGCTCACCGAAAAGGGCTATCCCTGCGACCCGCAGACGCTGGAAAAATCGCTGGCCCGCCTCGCAAAGCGCGGCATCGTGTCGGTCTCCGACGGCGTCTACCGCTGCACAATCTCCAAGCTGGACGCCGCCCCCTACACGGAAAATCAGCTGCTCGACCTTGTCGGCATGACACAGGGCACCGTAAACGGCACCGCCTTTTACACCGCTGCCCCGCCTGCAAGCGTCAGCTCCCGCGGCCCCAGCGGCTCCTGAACGACAAAGCCCGCCCCGGTATGACCCGGGACGGGCTTTGCTTTTATCTTATGTTCTTCGGTAGGGGCGAGCATCGCTCGCCCGCCACCTCCCGCCGCTGCCTGTTTCCGGGGCATCGGGGACGCCGCCCCCTACAACCACCGGCCAACAGCCGCCCTGCATCTTCTCAGCACAGCGGTGCCACCAATCTCAGCACCGCACTGTACATCGTGCCGAAGAACCCTGTGCGGCAGTCCGCCAGCTTCACCTCGGCGCTCTCCCTTTCGATCTCCGTCAGATCGCGCCGCACATCGTCCAGCACCGCGCCGCCGTAGATCAGTACGCTGTTCTCAAAATGCAGGTAAAGGCTGCGGTAATCCAGATTCACCGTGCCCACCGCCGCAATGCGGTCGTCTACCAGCCATGTCTTGGCATGCAGAAAGCCCGGTGTGTAGCTGAAGATCCTGACCCCCGCGCGCAGAAGATGCGGGAAGTAGCTCCGGGTCAGCTGGTAGATCGTCGGCTTGTCGGGCACGCCGGGCGTGTAGATGCGCACATCCACACCGCGCTTGGCCGCCAGCCGCAGGCAGGCCAGCAGGTCGTTGTCCAGTATCAGGTAGGGCGTGCAGATCTGCAGCCGCCGCTGTGCCTGATTAATCAGCTCCAGATAAACATTCTTCGCCACGGCCTCGCGGTCCACCGGGGTGTCGGCAAAGGGCTGCACCAGACAGTCGGTCGGCACCGGCGCAGCGGCGGGCAGGTCGCGGTCGATGTCAATATCCTCCTCGGGGTACTGTGCCTTCCAGAAGGTCAGAAAAATGTTGGCCAGCGCCCCCGCGCCCGGTCCCTCCAGCCGGACGCCGCTGTCCTTCCAATAGCCGAACCGCACCAGCCGGTTGATGTATTCATCGGCCAGATTCACGCCGCCGGTAAAGCCGATCTTTCCGTCAATGACCATGATCTTGCGGTGGTCGCGGTTGTTCATGACAAGGTTCAGCACCGGCACGCAGCGGTTGAAGCTGAACGCCCGGATGCCCTCCGCCCGCAGCAGCTCGGCATAGTTGTGGGGCAGCAGGCTCAGGCAGCCCGCATCATCGTAGATGACCCGCACATCCAGCCCGGCAGCAGCCTTGCGGCGCAGGATCTCATGGATCTGTCCCCACATCTCGCCCATGCCGATGATAAAGCTCTCAACAAAGATGCTGTGCTCGGCGCTCTGCAGGGCGGGCAGCATGTCGGCCAGCATCGTCTGGCCGTCCGGGTAGTATCGCACCGCCGTGCCGCCGTACAGCGGCGCAGGGGCGTAATCGTCCAGATAGCGCGCTGTCAGCGCCGCCCGCGGGTCAGCCGCGCGCAGACGGGCCGCAGCGGCGGGGTCCTCACGCCGGGTATCCGTCATGGCCTGCTCGGCCCGCTCCTGCCGGCGGCGCAGACCAAGCGCCGGGCGCTTGTTGCCCCACAACAGGTACAAAAGGCCGCCCTGCACCGGCATGACTGCAAACAGGATCATCCAGCTGATCTTGAACTCCGGCACGGTGGAGTCCTGCCGGATCAGCGCCAGACACATGATGATGCTCAGCGTCAGGCCGGCGGCGTTGAACCACCGGGCATAGTCCGCCAGCCGGTAAAACAGCGCAAACAGCCACACCACCTGCAGCACAAGCAGCACGGCCGTCACGACCAGACGGCTGAACACAAGGTTCAGCACCCGGCGCAGCATCAGCCGCCAGTTATGTTTTTTCATAAGGGCTTTCCTCCTGCTGCATGATCCCGTAAAACAAAACGCACCCCATCGCATAGGACGGGGTGCGGCAGTATTTTATTCCATTACAGACGGTCAATGGCGGCCATGCAGTCGTCCATAGACATAAAGGTCACGGCGCAGTTGGAGCCGATGAACCACCGTTCGTCCCCGTTGCAGACGATTTTGCGGATAAGCTTGCCGTGGTACTCAGTCTGGATGTAGATCCCGTTGGGCACTGTGTTTCCCTCCCAGATATAGTAGTATGGGCCGGGCGGCTGCGTAAGATGATGGGTTTTCCGCACCGCGGCTTTATATAAAGTATAAAGCAAAACCTCCCCGCGCGCAAGGGGCTTTTCGCCGTAGTTTATGTACGAATCGCGCCATTTTTTGGCACAACGCACAAAGGGTGCGCAGCATCGCACTTTGCGCGACGGGCGGTTTTTCCCCCGCCGCGCCGTACAGGCACGAAAATTGTAAAAAAATCTTGCGTGTTTCTGCGAAATGTGTATAATAGAAGTAGTATATTGTGTAGTGGTATCTCAAAATGCCACCCGATTTTACCAATAGTGACCGGAGGAACTTAGCTATGACAAAACTGGAAACGCTGCAGTTGAAATTGACTGCGACCCGCGTGCGCATGGGTGTGATCGAAGCCACCCACGGTGCCGGGTGCGGTCATCCGGGCGGCAGCCTGTCCGCAGCGGATGCCTTTACTTACCTGTATTTCCGCGAGATGCGCATTGATCCCGAGCAGCCGCAGGACCCCAACCGCGACCGCTTTGTCCTGAGCAAGGGCCACTGCGCGCCCGGCCTGTATGCCACGCTGGCGGAGCGCGGTTTCTTCCCGGTCGCCGACCTGCCCACCCTGCGCCACTCCAACAGCTACCTGCAGGGGCACCCCAACATGAACACCGTGCCCGGTGTCGATATGAGCACCGGCAGCTTGGGCCAGGGCGTTTCTGCCGCCTGCGGCATGGCGCTGGGTGCCAAGAAGTCCGGCAGCGACATCAATGTCTACACCCTGCTGGGCGATGGCGAGATCGAGGAGGGCGAATGCTGGGAGGCCTTCATGTTCGCCAACCACTACAAACTGGATAACCTGTGCATCATGATCGATGTCAACGGCCTGCAGATCGACGGCGCCACCCGCGATGTCATGAACTCTGAGCCGCTGGACCGCAAGATGGATGCCTTCGGCTTCAACACCATCGTCTGCAACGGCAACTCCTTCGCCGATCTGGAGCAGGCCTTCAAGATGTTTGACCTGTCCCACGGCAGCGGCAAGCCCACCTGCTTCCTGCTGCGCACCACCAAGGGTCTGGGTGTCAGCTTCATGGAAAATTCCGTCGGCTGGCACGGCAAGGCCCCCAATGACGACGAGTACGCCCAGGCCATGTCTGAGCTGCGCGCCGCCCACGCATCGCTGGAAAAGGAGATCGAGTTCAACAATGGCTGAGATTAAAAAAATTGCTACCCGTGTCAGCTACGGCAACACGCTGGTAGAGCTGGCCCAGCAGGGCGCTGACAATCTGGTGGTCTTTGACGCCGACCTGGCCGCCGCCACCAAGACCGATATCTTCAAGAAGGCCTACCCGGACCGCCACTTTGACTGCGGCATTGCCGAGCAGAACATGGTCGGCGTTGCCGCCGGCATGAGCACGATGGGCTATGTTCCCTTTGTGTCCAGCTTTGCGATGTTTGCTGCGGGCCGCGCCTTTGAACAGATCCGCAACTCCATCGGCTACCCCCACCTGAATGTCAAGATCGGCGCCACCCACGCCGGCCTTTCTGTCGGTGAGGACGGTGCCTCCCACCAGTGCTGCGAGGATATCGCCCTGATGCGCTCCATCCCCGGTATGGTGGTGCTGAGCCCCGCTGACGATGTCGAGGCCCGCGCCGCCGTCATCGCCGCTTACAATTATCAGGGCCCCGTCTATCTGCGCTTCTCCCGTCTGGCCACCCCTGTTTTCCACGATCCGGAAACCTATGAGTTCCAGATCGGCAAGGGCGAAAAGCTGACCGATGGTTACGACATTGCTGTCATCGCCACCGGCCTGATGACCAACGAGGCGCTGCGCGCCGCCGTGCTGGCCAAGCGTCAGGGTCTGAATGTCCGCGTCATCAACATGCCGACCATCAAGCCCATTGACGAGGAGATCATCCTGACGGCTGCCCGCGAGTGCGGCCGCATCATCACGGTCGAGGAGCACAGCGTCATCGGCGGTCTGGGCGAGGCTGTCTGCGCGGTTGTCAGCGAGAAGCTGCCCTGCCTCGTGCATCGTATCGGCGTGCAGGATCAGTTCGGCCACTCCGGCCCCGCCAATGAGGTCCTGCGCGATTACGGCCTGACTGCCGAGAACATCGTCAGCGCCATCCGCGAGATCGTCCGCCCCGAAAACAAGTAATTTCCCCAAAATAACCAAACAGCCCTTGAGGATAAGTTCCCCAAGGGCTGCTTTTTTGTTGTAGGGGGCGGCGTCCTCGACGCCCCGAAAAGCCGCCCCTTACAGGGGAGGTGGCCGAGCGCAGCGATGGCCGGAGGGGCTTTGCCGGGCCGTGCCATTGCCGCGCCGTTAAGCCTTAAAATTGCTCCACCCTAAATACGGTCGCTCCGCTGGCCTTGGCTGCTTCCAGCCCAATGCCCGAATCCTCAAAAATCATCGTCTCGGCAGGTGTCACATGGAAATACGCCATCGCCTTGCAATACCCCTCCGGGTCGGGCTTCTGCTTTTCCACATCCTCGCCGGTCACAATCAGCCCAAACAGTTCCCGCACACCGAAATGCTCCAACACCTCGGTGGCGTTTTGCTTGCTGCCGGTCGTCACACAGGCCAGATCATGCCCGGCCGCCTGCATCGTGCGCAGTATCTCCATCAACGCCGTGTTAGGCCGCACCATGTCCAAAAAGTCACTGTACAGCTCCTTCTTGCGGTCATGCACCCGCTCCACATCGGCGTCACAGGGGTCGCCGCCCATCAGCGGGCGCAGAAAGCGGGTGTAATGCCCACCGTTGCAGGACGCCGCATAGTATTCATCGGTCACGGTAAAGCCCATTTCCTCCAGCGCCGCGCGGTAGGACGCCGCATTGGCCGGCACCGTGTCCAGCAGGGTCCCGTCCAGATCCACACAGATCAGCATAGCTTTCCCTCTTTTCCTTCACAAAAATCAGCCACATCGTTGGCCACCATCACCAGCCCTGCATAGAACATCGGCGCGCGCTTGCGGTCCTTGGCCAGCTTGTAGGGCATCAGCCGCAGCCAGTGGATGACCTCATGCATCAGGATGCTCTCCACCTGCGCACGCGGGTAGCGCTGCTTCAGATCCTCCATCAGGGCTGCCAGCAGCGCATCGTAGGCGGCGCTGCGGGTCAGCTGAAAGTCGATGCGGTTTTCCTGCACCGCCGCGCGGGGCGTTTTCATCATAAATTCATAGCTGCCATGCAGGCTTTGCAGCAGCTTGCCGTAATCGAGGAAGGGGCTTTCGTGCAGATTGCCGGTGTTCGGGTCGATGAGATACCACCCGTCATTGTCGGTACGGCAGATGATGTTTTCAATCGTCAGATCGCCGTGGATCGTCCCCACGGGGTCCGCCGCAAACAGCTCGCGCAGCCGCGCATGGTCAAACAGCCCGTCCAGCCGGTTCAGATTTTTGTACTCTGTACCGTTGATCCAGAGCGTATCGCAGCCGACCAGCTCGCGCAGGGCGCGGTCCTCGCGGATCTTTTTGAGGTTGCCGTCCACCTTTGTCTCAATGTACTTTTCGATTGCTGCGGGATCCGCCGCGCGGGCGGTCGGGCGGTACAGCTGCTCCTCCAGCGTCTGCAGCACCTCCCGCAGGATGCGCCGGCTCTTCTCGACCGGGTTGGAGTGCAGATAGCGGAACATCCCCACCGCCTGCGGGTTGTAGGTCATGTCATACCAGCAGCAGCCATCCTCCCGCGCAGTGCGCAGGATCTCGCACAGCGGCAGCCGGTCCTGCTGGGCGCGCAGCCAGTCGATCTGCTCGGCCAGCTTGTCTCCGTCCGCGCCGAAGGCATATTTGCGGTAAAAGGTAGACTGCTTGTCCATGCAGAGCATCGTTGTGGCGTTGGAGCCCGCCGAATAATCCTGCAGGATCGTAATATCCCGGTTCATCTGCAGAAAGCGCTGCAGATACTCCTTGTTTTCCAGCCCGAAATACTTGCCCAGAAAGACGGCACGGTCATGCTCATCGGCCTGGGGCAGCAGATTCAGATAGCTTTCCTCCGCCGGGGCGGCCTGCGTTGCCTGATTGACCGCACCGCGCACACGCTCAGGCAGCAGCGTAGCTGCCCACATGGCCGCCAGCGGCAGCATAAACCACGCCAGCAGCAGCCCGCGCGCCGCAGGGGCGGCGGTGCCCAGCGTACCGCCGGGCAGCAGCGCCGTAAAATCGGCTGCGCTGCGTCCGAACAAAAGGTCAAACACGCCAACCAGCTTCATCGGCTGCCCGGCAGCGGTCAGGGCCGCCCCCAGCGCCGTGTAGGACCCCAGATACGCCGCCCACATCAGCACTGTATTGGCGGCAAGGCGGCCGATCTTCACCCGGCCAAGATCCTTGAAGGTGTTGATCAGGCTCCAGAAGAACATCATGCCGTCAAGCTTCAGCGTATCATTGAAGATGCCGCAGAACGCCAGACATATCTTTTTCAGCCAGTCACGCAGCACCGACACCAGCACCAGCGCCGCCGCCAGCACCAGCGAGAACACCAGATAGTACCGCGCTGCGCCGCGCACGGCGGCCCCGCCCTGCCCCAGCAGTGAAAAGGCGATAAAGCCCAGCGCCACGAACCAGACATCAAGGAACCGGTCCATAATGACGGTGGCCAGCGCAAAGCCGACCCCGCTCTTCATCCGCCGCCCGGGGAATACCGCGCGGAACACATCCCCCAGATGGAACGGCAACACAAAGTTCAGCGCATAGCCGCCGGCCATACCGCGCAGCATCTGCCCGCGCAGCGGCCGCTCATAAATGCGGATAAACTGCTCCCACCGCAGCAGACGGAATGCATGGCCCACCAGCACCAGCACCAGTGCCAACACAAAATATAGTCCGATCATCAGTCCGTGACCCTCTCCCGCTTCCTTTTATCTTTCATCACCGCATAGATGATCCCCGCCGCCGTGACAGCATACCCGGCAATGAACGGTGTCAGATAATACAGGAAATATGTATCCGGTGCGGTCAGGAACACCAGCGGAATCCGCACAAAAAATGTTCCCGCCGCGAACAGCAGCATCCAGCGCCGCCGTACCAGCAGTACCAGACAGGCCGCAAACAGCAGCACAAAGGGCGGCAGCATCCACCAAGTCCAGTCGATCAATCCGCCCGCAAAGTCCCCGCTCAGCGCCACATTTATGATAAAGTTCTTGCGCAGCTCCTGATTAAGGGGCTTTACCGCCGCGCTGTCCTGCAAAAATTCTATCAGCACATCGCGCTCCGGCTCGCCCTCATACATCAGGAAGGACGATGCAAAGACCAGCTTCTGGTTGGACCGCCCGTTCTGACGCTGGCGCAGCGTATTGTTAAACACATCAAGCCGCTCCCGCAATAGGCTTTTGGGGTAACGCAGCGCCAGCCGTGCGATTGCACCGCGGCATTCCTTCCACTCCGCATCGCTGCCGCCATTGCGCAGGATTGCCTCGCGCAGCGCATTGCCATGGATTTCAGGATGACTGCGGCAGTAATCCACATCATAGATCTTATCGATCGCAGCAAGCTCCGCTGCATCCTCTGCCGGATCGGCATCCTGCACAAGCGCCGCCATCTGGTAGCACAGTGCGATCCGCTGGTACTGCCACGCCTCCCCCATCAGGGAGCTGGTGTATCGGGAGGATGCCATATATCCGCACAAAATCAGCGCTGTCACAGCACCCAGCGCCAGCGGCCGCAGCAGCTTTTTGCTGCAAAGCACGGCCAGCATGACCGGAATCGCCGCCAGATAATAGACGCACTCACTGCGCCAGGAGGCTGCCAGCGCACCCAGCACAACAACAGCCGTCAACTCAGCCCGGGTCAGCCTAGTGCCGCGCAGGTAGAAGGCCACCAGCATGAAAACCAGAAAAAGCTCGCACCAGCATGACCATGTCGTCCGGAATGGATTCTGGTTGTGCATCAGCACCGGCGGCAGCAGGAACGGCAGGTAGACGATGGCAAACCACACCGGCTTCACCGGTCGAACCAGCCGTTTCTCGGTAAGGTCTTGGGCCGTAGCTGCAAAGCAGCCTACCGCCGCACTGATGAGCAGATTCTGGATAAGCACTACCCCTCCGGGTATGGGCACAAACATCAGTGACAGGATAAAGGCACTGCTCGTCAGAAAATGCTGCCATGCATCCATCTGCAGTGTTCTCGCCAGAGACAGCACATTCAGGTCGTCATTGCCCCAGCAGCCCGGCCAGACGATGAGCAGCACGATCAGATTTACCGCCAGATACGGCAGCGTCCACTGCAGCCAGCGCCAGACAAAGCGATCCTTCGCGCGGAGCTTTTTGACCAGCGTCACGATTCCGTGGACAAGCAGAAAAGCAAGAAGCACAAACAGTGCCTTATAAACAAAAAACGCCGTGGTTCGCCAATCATACCGGAAAAACAGTCTGTCCGTCCAAAGCGTCAGTATCCCCCACAGCACGGCCACAAGCAGTTCTGGGATGATTTGTTTTTTTGCCGATGTGTTCATGTGTTCTCCTTCCATCGGTCACCCCAGCGCATCAAATCCGGCGCGGTTCTCCGGCTTTTCTGCGGTGCGGTATTCGTCCGGTGTGCCGAAGGGCAGGTGCAGATCACACGCAAAGCCTGCGATCCGTGCGCCCTGCGCTGCCAGCACATTGTAGATGCCGGATACAAAAAATTCCTTATACTCACAGTTTTTCAGATATGCGGCGCAGGCGTCGGCGTAGGTGCGCTTATCCTTAAAATAATACGCGCCGCAGATGGCATCATGGCTGACGACCTGCTTTTCCACCGTATGGCAGACATTGCCGTCTGCGCCGTACTGCAGGTAGCTGTAGGCCGGGGAATCGCTCTCAAAGGTCAGCAGCGCCCCCGCAGGGCCGTCGGCAAAGCGGCCCTTTTCGCAGAACGCATTGAACGCGCTGCAGATAAACAGGTGGTCGCAATCATTGAAAAGGATCGGCTCACCGTCGGGCAGGCCCTCGCAGCCCTTCAGTGCCGTGACGGCCGCCCCCTCGGTCACCTCCGGCAGGGCAATGATGCGTGCCTCGGGCCAATACTGTTTAATTTTGGCGTCGATGCCAAAGTCGCGGATATGCTCCTGCAGCACAACAAAGGTGATGTCGGCGCAGTCCACATATTTTTCAATGCTGCGCGCCGCCCAGTAAAAGAACGGCTTTCCGTTAATTTCAATCAATGGCTTCGGGCAGACGAATCCGTTTTCAAAAAAGCGGCTCCCCCGACCGGCCATGGGTAAAATCAAATGCAGCTTACTCATAAGAAGCTCCTTTTTAAATAATAGATAAAAGATAATAGATAATAAAAATGGTGGTTCGCGGTGCTGGCGCACCGCTTCAAAATTTCTCTACGACCGTAGGGGCGCATTCCATATGCGCCCATTCTGCTTTGGGCAACGCCGCGGGCGGATATGGAATCCGCCCCTACAATTTTGTTTTGACCTTCAGGTCAAAACTCCCCATCTTTTATTATCTTTTATCTATTATTTCTTATCTTTTTCCGCCAGCATCTTCGTTTCTGCCTCGATGACCCGGCTCAGGCCTGTCTCGATGTCCACCTGCGGCTGCCAGCCGTAGGCCTCGCGGGCGTGGGTGTTGTCGCACTGGCTGAACTTGTTGACCTCGTGGTCCAGGATCTCTGGCTTGATGCCGTAGGCCCCGCCGTACAGCTCGGGATATTTGGCCCAATAATGGCTGCTCGGGCAGTATTTGGCCTCGATGCTCTTGCCCATCAGGCGGCTGGCAATGGCATACAGTTCCTTAACGGAATAGCTGCGGTTGCTGGAGACATTCACCGCGTCAAAGCCCTTCTGGGGCTGCTCCACCACGCGCAGCGCCAGCGCGATCAGGTCATCGACATAGATATAATCGCGGCGCTGGTTGCCGTCAGAGTGGAACTCCGGCGTGCGGTCGTAGTACAGCTCGCGGATCATGTAGCCCACAAACGGCGGCTGCTTGCGCAGGCAGTCGATGTGGGGGCCATAGACATTGGCAAAGCGCAGGCAGGTCACGGTCATGCCGTAGGTGTCGGCAAAGCTCTGGGCAAACCGCTCGCCGCAGTATTTTGTGTTGGGGTAGATCAGCGTCGGCGGGTTGAACTTCGACTCCACGGTCGGGAACTCGGTCTCGTTCTCATACATGGCGTTGGTGGAGGCCTGCACCAGCTGCCGGATGCCGGTGCGGCGGCCCGCCTCCAGCAGGTTCACAAGGCCCAGCGTATTGACCTCGATGGCCTGCACCGGGTCGCTCTGGCAGTCCGGCAGGGGGGCAATGCCCGCAATGTTGTACACGACCTCGAACTTTTCTTCCTCAAACAGCTGGAGCATCCCTGCCTTGTCGCGGATATCCATCTTCCGCACCTCGGCACCAAAGTCATGGTCGTCAAACTTCAGGTTGTCCATGTTGCCGTAGGAGAAGTTGTCGATACCCACGACCTCATCGCCGCGCTGCCACAGCTTATGCCAGAGCTGACCGCCGATAAACCCGGCTGCACCCGTTACCAGAACCTTCATTGCAAAAACCTCCTTACAGGTTGGACGCTACGACCTCGTAGCTGTAATCCTCAATAATGTTGTCGCGCCACTCGCGCTCCACAAACGCCTTCGGCCCGGCCAGATACTTCCCGCAGAGCTTGAGCAGACTGATGCCGAAGCTTGTCAGCTTATTGTTGCTGACCTGATCCTCCTCCCGCCAGCTGATGGGGAAGAACAGCACCCGCTGCTTCATCTGGCAGAGTGCCAGAATCATGCAATCGTTAAAATACAGCGTGTCAGGGAACTTTTTGTAGTATTCGTTTTTCAGCGGGGCCACGGCATACAGGTTTAGTCCGCTGCCCAGGTCGGTGATTTTTCTGCGCGCCACCAGACTGAAAAGCCAGTTGAAGCCGTAGTTGCCCACCGTGCGCAGCGCACTGTAGCCGCCGGTCTTGCTGCCGCGCATAAAGCGGGAGCCGAGGCAGCAGTCGTATTTTTTATAGGTATCATCGTTCAGGATCGGCAGCAGGTCGGCGATGGCCCCCTGATCGTCACCGTGCAGTACGACAAGATGCGCATACCCGTGGGCGGCCGCATAGCCGAACGCCACCTTATGGCTGCCGCCCAGACCGTAGTTGCGGTCATTGCGCAAAAGGCGCACCGGCGCATCGGGGTGGCGGGCCATCCAGTCCTGCACAGCGGCCTCGGTGCCATCGGTGGAACGGTTGTTTACAACGATGCACTCCCCCACCCAAGGGGCGATGCGTTTGTCAAGCAGCTGCGAAAGCACCCGCGTGACCTGCTTTTCACAGTTGTAGGCAGGGATAAAAACCAGTAGTTTTTCCATGGAAAGCTCCTTTTCTGCACACAATTCTACATAATAAAGATTATACAACACCGCACCGCCAATCGCAAGAAAAAAAGCCCCCTCTTGGGAAAAGAGGAGGCAATTTTTGCAGGTCAGGGCAGCGCAGACCTCCGCTCACGATACCACAAACCTGACTCTCTGTGCATCCGGATTCCGATACAGCACATACCCAGCTGGACACACCGCGTCCGCCTTTTCCAGCGTGGTCGTGTCCAGCGGCACGCCCTCGGCGGCCAGCACCCAGTCTGCAGCGGTCAGATCCTCATACGCGCGGCCCGGGTACTCGGGGCCGACCGCCTCGGCGGTCAGATCCAGCACGCCGTCTGCCAGCACGCCGCTGTGCTGCAGCGTCTCATATTCCACAATGTACAGATCGCGTGAAATATAGGTTTCGATAAGCTGGCTGTCCCGCTGGCGCACCCCACAGGGCAGGAACAGCACCTTGCCGTCCAGTGCGGCAAGGCTCTCGTTCAGTGCGCTGGCACCGGCTGCGCTCTCAGCGGGTATCGCGTAGGTCCAGCGGTTGATCCGCCACTCGCCCAGATAGCAGGCCGCGCAAAGCACCAGCGCAGCGGCAGCCAGCGCCCTGCGGCCGCAGTGCCGCACCAGCACAGCACCCAGCACAGCCACGCCCAGCACAATGCAGACGCGCCAGACAGCCAGCCACAGGGTCTGGCTGCCGCCGGGCAGGCGGTCGGTGCGGTCGGCCACAAAGTCAAACCACTGCAGCAGGGTATTGTCCCCCGCGCCCGCACCGATGGCCCGGCAGACCACTATAAAGCCGATGCCCCAAAGGGCGGTCAGCGCGGCCAGAAGGCGTTTCCGGGCGGGGGTCAGTGCCTCATCCAGCGTATCCATCGTCACGGCCAGCAGCGGAATGAGCAGCGGCTCCAGATACCGCATATGCTGCCGGGGTGAGGGATCGTGCAGATCCTCCCGCACAGTGATGGACCATGCGATGACCGCCACGCCAATGCCGAGACAGAGCAGCAGGAAAAGCGGCAGCTGGGTACGGCGGGCATCGCTGCCCCGGCGGGGGCGGTGCAGCCCGCAAAGGGGCAGCAGCACAGGGTACACCCAGAACGCCAGCACGGTAAACAGCGCATCACAGACCAGTGCAAAGGGCAGGAAGCGCCACTGCTCCCCGGTCAGCCAGCCGGTCTGGTTGTAGGAGTTGCCCAGCCCCCGGAACAGCGTGACCTTGGCCAGCACAAAGCAGGCCAGAAAGCTGCCCAGCAGCGCCGCATTGCAGGCAAGCTCAGCACGCCAGCCTGCCTTATCGTGCCACCAAACCCAGCCGCGCACCAGCACCCAGGCGATCAGGTAATAGAGCGCGACCTCCTTATTCAGATACAGCAGGTAGCAGAATGCTCCCGCCGCCGCGCACCAGCCCACCCGGGCCCGCGGCGCAGCCAGCATTGCCCGCAGGAAAAAGTACACCTGCCACAGTGAAAGCGGCAGAAACACCGTTTCGCTCATAAAGGTAGCCGCTGCCGACATGGTGGGCAGCACCGCCGTGACCCCCACCAGAAACGCCGTGCGGCGCGGGTTCAGCCGCATCGCACGCGCCAGCGCATAGGCCGGAAAGACCGCGCTTGCCATATACACAGCGTTCAGCCAGCCGATGGCCGTGATCTGCGCGGCTGTGGTCCGCAGCAGCAGCGCCGGCAGGATGCACAGCGGGTAGAGGATCTTCTGGTAATCGCTGGGCATATTGCGCACCCGCAGCCCGCGCCCCTGCAGCAGGCTGCGCGCCACATCCAGATAGCGCAGCTCATCGCTGTAGACGGCCAGCTCCCGCGGGTAGCTGCTCAGCAGCCCATAGACGACCGCGCACACCAGAAACACCAGCGCCACCGCCGCCCAGCCATTGATTTTTTTCTTAGAAACCATTCACAGCCCCTTTTCGTCTGCCCCGTTTTCCTTACTTCAGCTTCACATAATACACCGGGCACTTCGCCACATCGGTCAGCAATTCCACGCTTTCTGTGTCCAGCGTGTCCTCGATCATCGTTTTCAGCGCATCTGCGTCATATACATACCCGTACACCACAAATCCATCCTGCAGATCGCGGCTTTGGGCGGCCGCCTGCAGGCTTGCCGCATCGTCACCGGCGCCTGCCTGATAGACAGCCTCCCGCGCGGCGAACTCTGTGACAAAGAGGTCCGGTGCCACATCGTAGCCGGCGTTGTTCAGCACAACGGCCGGCAGGGCGGCCGTCTTGGCCAGCGCCTCGGTGCGCGGGGCATACTGTTCGTACAAATATTCGTTGGGATGCACAAAATGTGCTGCCAGCACCGGCACCACAGCCAGCGCCAGCACAGCATCCCGCCGCAGGTCCAACCGCGCCAGAATCACCGCCGCCGCCGTCACGACTGCACCATAGATCACTACATAGTAGCGGTCAGCCTCAAACGGCGCAGCCTTGTCGATCAGCACCACATACCCGCAGGCAGCCAGCAGCAGCCCGGCGGCAAACAGGCCGTTGCCCCGCAGCCGCGCACCGCGCCGCCACAGCAGGACCGCCGCAGCCGCCAGCACAACGCCCCACAGCGCCAGCCCGCCGAACTGCGCCGCCAGCAGGCGGAACACCCGGCCCAGACTGGCCGCCCAGTCCGCCAGCGCCGAGACATCGAACACACTGGTAAACGCCTGCTTCCCGCGGGAGCCGGAAAAGATATGCTGCTTCATCGTGGGGAAGGCCAGATACGCCGCCCCCAGCCCGGCCAGCTCAGCCGCCGCATAGCCCGCCGCCGTTCTGAACCGCCGCGTGACCAGCAGCCACAGCCCGAACAGCCCGCAGAGGAAAAAGCAGTACACCAAAAAGAAATACTGGGTCAGCACCCCCGCCAGTGTGGCAGCAAACAGCCCGGCCCATACGGTCCGGGGCGGCCGCGCCCCCTGCTGCAGCGCCTGCCACAGCACCACATGGCAGTACAGCAGCACGATGCCCTCCAGCATCATCAGGCTGTACATACGGGTAAAGACGGCCATACCCTGCACGCCGACGCTCAGCAGCCAGCAGGCCGCTGCTGTCCACGCAGGCCAGAACCGCCCGGTCAGACGGCGTACCGTCAGGTACAGCACCGCTGCCCCCGCAAGCAGGCAGACAAAGTTCGGCAGCAGCCCGACCCACGGCAGCCCCAGTCCCGGAAAGAGCGATTCCGCCGTGTAGACCAGACAGTAATAGAGCGGCGGGTGGACATCGATCTTCTGGTTGTTCCATGGGATGCTGTAGGCAAAGGGCCGCTCCGCCGACAGGATCGCCTTGTAAAAGCTGCCGTCATGCCAGCTGTCCAGATAGCCGTCCTGCAGCGCATAAAAGCCGCCGGGGTAGTTGGCCAACTCATAGGTATACAGCTCGTCCACATGGTAGCCCTGCTTGCGCCCGGCATAGAGCAGCATCACCGCAAGCCCCACCGCCAGCAGCGCCGCTACTGCCCAGAAATGTTTTGCTTTCGTGTTTGTCATGATTCCCGCTTTCTCATCCTGCGCCGCCCCGGGCGGCTTGGCCGTTCAGATACCAAAAAGGCCTGCCGCAAAGGGCAGGCCTTCCGTTTGTTGTTACTCCTCGGCGTTTTCTTCCTTATCGCGCACAAAGCGCCACAGCTCACCGATGGTGAGATCCTCGCTCAGCTCGCTTTCATCGATCTCCACGCCGATTGCCTCGCCCAGCGCCCAGGCCAGCTCGATCATATCCTCATGGTCGGCGTCCAGATCCTCCAGCGCCGTGCTTCTGGTCAGATCGCCGGTGTCACAGCTGAACTGCTCTGCCAGCAGATCCTGCAATTCTTCAAAGGTCACTCTCGTTTTCCCCCTCTCGCCGGGTTGGTTTGTGTACTTATCATACAAGGCTGTGACGGCGGCGTCAAGGGGCAATCGAACGACAACTATACAAAATTACTGCACCGCGTTTGTGGAATCTGCCGAAGTCCCCGCCGGTAATTGCGGCTGCGCGTTCAAAATACGCATAAACTCCTCGCCGCTGATGGTCTCCTTTTCGTACAGGTACTGGGCGATCTCGTCCAGCTTGCGCTTGTTGTCAGCCAGCAGCTTATAGGCCTTTCTATGCTCGGCCTGCACGATCTCCACGACCTTGGCATCCACCTTCGCTGCGGTCTGCTCACTGCAGGCAAGGCTGGCATCGCCGCCCAGATAGGCGTTGTTCACCGTCTCGAGCGCGACCATGTCAAAATCCTCGGTCATGCCGTAGCGGGTGACCAGCGCGCGGGCCAGCTTGGTGGCCTGCTCAATATCGTTGCTGGCACCTGTGGTGATGGAGTGGAAGATCAGCTCCTCGGCGGCGCGGCCGCCGGTCAGGGTGGCGATCTTGTTCAGGATTTCCTCCTTGGTCATCAGGGTGTGGTCGCCGTCCTCGACCTGCATCGTAAAGCCCAGCGCGCCGGAGGTACGCGGCACGATCGTGATCTTCTGCACGGGGGCGCTGTTCGTCTGCAGTGCCGCCACCAGCGCATGGCCGACCTCATGGTAGGAGACGATGCACTTTTCTTTATTGTTCAGGATCTTATTCTTCTTCTGCGCACCGGCCAAGATCGTGTCCACAGCCTCCTGCAGGTCAAACTGGGTCACGGCCTTGCGGCGGTGGCGCACCGCGCAGAGGGCGGCCTCGTTCACAATGTTGGCCAGCTCGGCACCGGAGGCACCGGGCGTCATCCGCGCGACAACGGAAAAATCACAGTCGGGGCCAAGGCGCACCTTTTTGGCGTGCAGGCGCAGGATACTCTCGCGCCCCTTGAGGTCGGGCAGCTCGACCGGCACGCGCCGGTCAAAGCGGCCGGGGCGGGTCAGCGCCGGGTCAAGCGACTCCGGCCGGTTCGTGGCGGCCAGAATGACAACGCCCTTGGCGGCGTCAAAGCCGTCCATCTCGGTCAGCAGCTGGTTCAGGGTCTGCTCGCGCTCATCGTTACCGCCGAGGTTCGCCCCGCCGTCACGCTTTTTGCCGATCGTGTCGATCTCATCAATAAAAACGATGCAGGGCGCTTTTTCACCCGCCTGCTTAAACAGGTCGCGCACCTTGCTTGCGCCCATGCCGACAAACATCTCGACAAACTCACTGCCGGCGATCGAGAAGAACGGCACACCGGCCTCACCGGCGACCGCGCGGGCCAGCAGCGTCTTGCCGGTACCCGGAGGGCCGACAAGCAGCACGCCCTTAGGCATCTTGGCGCCGATGTCCTCGTATTTCTTGGGGTTGTGCAGGAAGTCTACGATCTCCTGCAAACTCTCCTTGGCCTCGTCCTCACCGGCGACATCATTGAACTTGATGCCGGTCTCATCATCGACAACATACTGCTTGGCACCGGATTTGCCGCCGAACAGCATTGCATTGCCGCCGGCACCGCCCATCTGCTCCATCTTTTTGGAGGCCCAGCGGTTGATGAACCAGAACAGCAGGATCATCGGCAGGAAGGAGATGATAAGGTTCAGCAGTGAGTCCCAGATCGTCGGGCTTTGGTAGACGGTGCCGAACTCCACGCCCGCGTCCTCCAGACGCGCCACGAGGTTGTTGTCCTGCGCGATGGCGTTCGTCTTGAAGGAGTTTTCGTTCTTGTCCACAAAATAGATCTGCTGGTCCTCGATCTGGACGGTGGCCAGCTCCTTGCTCTCCAGCATCTGCAGGAAGGTGCTGTAGTTCACGCTCTTGACACCGGCCTGCATCAGCGCCGGATACAGGAAGATGTTGCTCAAAATCACGATTGCCAGAATGACCGCATAGCCGACCCATAGTTTCTTTTTCGGGTCCTTCGGCGGCTGTGTCGTTTCTTTCATGCCATTGGCCTCCTCTTTTGTCTGGGCAGGTACCGCATCTTTGGCGATGCTGCCCTTTGTACAAGTATAGCATGCGCTCTAAAAATGAACAGCATGTGACACAACTTTGAACGAATCGCAAAAAATGCCGCCGCGCTGGGCCGTTCGGCGCAGTCTCTGCATTTTGCACAGGTTTTCCACATCATTCCACAGTGGAAATGTGGAAAACCATGTTGAAACTGTGGAAAACCCGGTGTAAACTGTCCAAAACCCACGATATATAGGTTTTGTTGAAATGTGGAAAACGCCCGTTCTTCCCATTTTTTAAAAAAATTACGGATTTTTCCGATTTTTGTAACAACTCGGAAACATTTATCGTTATTATAGATGACAGCACCCCTACCCTATCTGAAAGGAGGGCCCCTATCATGGCCCCGTATGATCCGTACATTGCCTACAAAGACCTGACCGTTGACCTGCGCGCCCACCGTGTGCGCCGCGCCGGCTGCGAGCTTTGCCTGACGCCGCGGGAATTTGCCCTGCTGGCCGTCCTTGTGACCCACTGTGACAAGGCCCTGAGCCGCAGCCAGCTTCTTGAGGCTGCATGGGGCTACGCCTTTATCGGCGAGAGCCGCACCGTTGATGTCCACATCAACCGGCTGCGCCGCAAGCTTGGGCTGGAAAACGACATCCAGACCGTCTACAAGGTCGGCTACCGGCTGAATAGCGCCAGTTGACTTTCCCACCGGATTTGATACAATAAGGGTATTATGGCGTTACCGAGCCGCCCTGCGGTACGGCAGCGCCCTACACTTCCTGCTTACCTGAAGGAGGATCCTGCCATGAAGCGTATCATCACCATCGGCCGCGAGTTCGGCGCAGGCGGCGGCGAGCTGGGCCGCCGTCTGGCCCGGGAGCTGGACATTGCCTACTATGACCGCGACATTATCTTAAAGACCGCCAAGGCCAGCGCCCACCTGACGCCGGAGCAGGTGCGCCGCTGGGACGAGCGTGTCCCCCATGAGTTCGGCTTTACCCAGAGCCTTTTCAACTTCTACAACCGCCCCCTGAGCGAGGAGCTGTGGGATGCTCAGGTCCGCGCCATCCGCGAGATCGCCGACCGGGAAAGCTGCGTCATCGTGGGCCGCAACGCCGACTATATCCTGCGGGAGTTTGACCACTGTCTGCGGGTGTTCGTCCATGCCGACCGCAACTGGCGTCTTTTGCACATGCGCAAGCTGATGCCCGACACCCCGTTTGAGCAGCTGGAGGCCGACATGGACAGTGCCGACCGTGCCCGCCGCAGCTACTGCAAGCAGCACACCGGCCAGATCTACGGCGACAGCCGCAACTATGACCTGACCCTCTGCACCAGCAAGCTCGGGCTGGACAAGGCCGAGGAAATTCTGCTGTGCGCAGCGAAGGAGCTATAAGGCAGATTGGGCGGTATCGGGAGCTTTCCCGGAGGGGTCAAGACCCCTCCCTACAGAGCTTTCGCCGCAGGGTTGTAGGGAGCGGTCTTGACCGCTCCGTGCAGCTGTGCCGGTAGCCGGAAACGATAAAACAGCAAATACAAAAGCCGCTGTGCATCTTTGGCACAGCGGCTTTTGTGTTATTGCTCCAAAAATTCGCGGATCTCCTTTTCGACCGCGTTGACCTCCTCCTCAAACGCGCGGGCCGAAACACGCAGCGCGCCGTGGCCCATCACGATGATCTGCTCCGCGCCGTCACTGCTGACCACGCGGGTGCGATGCTCACGCGCCAGCTCATGGGTCGCGCGCTCAATGTACATATCGGCGGTCTCGGCCTCCCGGGTGTAGACGACATAGAGGTTGTGGTATTTTTCGACCTCCCGCGCGCCGCCCCGCACCTTGTAGGCGTCAAACACCAGTATCGGCACACAGCGCTTATAGCCTGCGTAGTTGCACAGAATGTCCATCAGCCTGCGCCGCGCGGCGTCAAGGCTGCCGTCCGCCAGCCTGCGCAGGGCGTCCCACGCAAAGATGACATTGTAGCCATCCACCAGCAGATAGTCCGGCCCGGCGGGCACAGGCGCAGCCGGCACGCTCGCCACCGGGGCGGTGTGCAGGGCCGCGCGGGCGGCCTTTTGGGCATCGTCAACGCCGCCGCGGCGCTTTATCTTGCCGTAGGTGCGCTCAAAAATTGCCAGCAATTCCTTATCCTGCTCCAGCGTGCCGCAGTAGGCGGAGGCCCGGCGGCGGCGCGCGTTGGCCTCGTCCTCCTCCTGCGTCTGCCCGGCGGCGGGTGCAGCACCCAGCCGCCGCTCCAGCCCGCTGGAAACATGGGCGCGGGCGGGGACCTCGTCCCATTTGACAAGATACCCGGCCCCGTGGGAGCAGAACACTGAATCCGCCGGGTTGTCGGTATCGGCATCGGGGTCATACCCTGCGGCGGCCAGCACCTCATCGGTGTTGTGGCAGGCATCGTACCCGGCGGGCAGCACAGCCCACCGGCCCAGCCCATGGGTGTAGGCTGCGACCTCCCGCGCATAGCCGCGCGCCGTGGCAACGGGCAGGCGGCCGGTCAGCCGCACCGTGTTTTCGGAATTCGGGAGTGTTTCAGGCGCATTAAAGCTGCCGCACATCCGCTGCACATCGGCCATGGCGCGGCCCAGCGCATCGGCGGGCAGCTCCAGCGTAAAATCGTACCACGGCTCCAGCAGCTGCACGCCGTCCCCCGCCGCAGCCATCCGCAGGCCCTGCCGCACGGCGCGGTAGGTCGCCTGCCGGAAGTCCCCGCCCTCGGTGTGCTTTTGGTGGGCGCGGCCCGCCGCCAGCGTGATCCTGACATCGGTCAGCGGTGCGCCGATCAGCACGCCCGGGTGGGTGCGCTCGGCCAGATGGGTCAAAATCAGCCGCTGCCAGTTTTCGGCCAGCGTGTCGGGCGGGCAGTCTGCCGCCAGCTGGACGCCGCTACCCCGGGGCGCAGGCTCCAGCAGCAGATGCACCTCGGCATAGTGGCGCAGCGGCTCATAGTGGCCGATGCCCTCGACAGCCGCCGTCAGCGTCTCCTTATACAAAATGCCGCCCTCGCTGAATGTCACATCCAGCCCGAACCGTTCCTGCAGGATATTCTGCAAAATTTCCAGCTGCACCTCGCCCATCAGCTGGACATGCACCTCGCCGAGATCATCCCGCCAGTTCACATGCAGCTGGGGGTCCTCGTCCTCCAGCGTCTGCAATGCCTTCAGCAGGGTATGGGGGTCGGCTGCGCTCTCGACACGGTAGTTCAGCACCGGCTCCAGCAGCGGGGTATCGGCGTCAGCCTCCGCCCCAAGGCCCTGCCCGGGGCGGGTGGCAGCCGGTCCTGCCGCCGCCACGACCATGCCGGGGTATGCCTCGCTGACCAGGCGGAATTTTCCGCCGTTGTACAGCCGCAGCGCATCGGCCTTCTCGCCGCCGGGCAGCACCGCCTTGACCGGCAGCACGCCGCCGGTGATCTTGAGCCATGTCAGCCGTGTGCCCGCATCCTCGCTGATCTTGAACACCCGCGCGCCGAACTCCGGCCAGCGCGGCGGGGTGCGGGTCAGCGTCTGCAGCCCGCGCAGCAGGCCGTCCAGCCCGTCCAGCCGCAGTGCCGCGCCGAAAAACACCGGGAACACCTGCCGCCGCGCAATGGCTGTCACCACGGTCTCGGGCGAGGCCGCGCCGTTTTCCAGCACCTCGTTCATCAGCGGCTCACTGCACAGGGCCAGCGCCTCCGGGTCGGGCACAGCAGAAAAATCCACACACCCGTCCCCGAACCGCCCGCGCAGCTCCCGCAGGCGGACGGCGGCATCAGCACCCGGCAGATCCATCTTGTTCACAAACACAAAGGTGGGCACCCGGTAGCGGGCCAGCAGCTTCCAGAGCGTCTCGGTGTGGGCCTGCACGCCGTCCGTGCCGGAGACCACCAGCACCGCATAATCCAGCACCTGCAGGGCGCGCTCGGCCTCGGCGGAAAAATCCACATGTCCCGGCGTGTCCAGCAGGGTCAGCTCGCACGCCTCGGCCCCCTCGGCGGCGGGCAGCGCCAGCACCGCCTGCTTGGCAAAAATCGTAATGCCCCGCGCCCGCTCCCGGCTGTCGGTATCCAGAAATGCGTCCCTGTGGTCCACGCGCCCCAGCTTGCGCAGTACCCCCGCGCGGTAAAGCAGCCCCTCGGCCAATGTGGTTTTACCGCTGTCCACATGGGCCAGCAGCCCAACGACCAGTCGTTTCATACCCGTTCCCCTTAGATTTCAAAAATCATGCCTCTATTGTACAATTTTTCTTGCCATTTGGCAAACGCTGTGCTATACTTATCCCAAATTCACCGAGGAAGGAGAGCACCCCTTATGCGTTGGCAGTTTGGTGTTGTGTTCCAGAAAAAAGGAAATCCCTGACGTACTGACGCTGTAAGTGTGCCCTTTTTTACCTCGGTGACGCTGTAAGTGTGCAGTTTTTGCGCCCTGTGGCTTTGCCGCGGGGCGCTTTTTGCTGCCTTTTTACAAAAATTTAAGGGCACGTTTTCGTATACTATCATGAAAGGGTGTTCCCCATGAATTTACAAAAGCAGCTTCGCTGCGTGTATCTGCACGCATTTACCTCTACCCTGCGCTTCACCGACGCCGTCTGGGTCGCGCTGCTGGCGGCCCGCGGCTTTACGCTGGCGCAAATCGGCCTAGCCGAGGGCGTTTTCCACGGCGTCAGCCTACTGTGTGAGGTCCCCAGCGGCATGGCCGCCGATTTGCTGGGGCGGCGGCGCACGCTGATCTTCAGCGGTGCGCTGGGCGTTGTCTCCGCCGCCACCATGGCGTTTGCGCCCAGTCTCGCGTTCATCTGCGCGGGCATGGGGCTGAAAGCGCTGGGCTACAACCTGCTCTCCGGCACAACGGAAGCCCTGACCTACGACAGCTTGAAAACCGCCGGACGGGAGCGCAACTACATTAAAGTTGACGCCAAAGCGTCAATCTTCATGAAGCTAGCCTCCGCCCTCGGCGCACTGGCCAGCCTGCTGGCCGGGGTGCTGACCTCGGCGGGCTACTACCTTGCGGACGCCGCGGTCAGCGCCGTCTCCGCCTTGGCCGCGGCCAACCTGACCGAACCTGTCGTCACCGACGAACAGGCCGCCCGCGAGAAGCACATCTTACAAGAATTGCCCGCCCGGCTGCGTGTGCACATTTTGGACAGTCTCGACTGCCTGTGCAGCAGCACACCGGCGCGGCGCATTATCATGGCCGACGCCGTCATCTCGCTGCCATCCTACCTGACCTCGATGTTCGTCCAGCAGCGGCTGACCCAGCAGGGCTGGGCCATGAAATGGCTGTTTCTGCCGGGTCTGCTGGCTGGGGCCGCGGGCATGGCGGGCGCATCGCTAGGCCGCCGCCTGCACCCCAAACAGCTGCGCGCGCTCTATTTCGGCTGTGCGCTGCTCGTCGCCACAGGCACGCTTCTGGCGGGCGCAGCCCCGGCGCTGCTCTGCGCCGCTGGGCCGGTACTCGTGCAGGGGGCACTCTCCGTCTGGTTCCTGCACAGTATGCAGCGGCTCAACGACGCGATCCCCAGTGACCGCCGCGCAACGCTCATCAGCGTGGACAGCATGGCCTACAGTCTGCTGATGATCCCCGCCAGCCCGCTTGTGGGCCTTGTGGGCGACCTGACCGGCCAGGCGGGCGCAGGGCTCTGTGTACTGTGCGCACTTGTCGTCGTCAGCGCCCTTGCGGCCGCGCACAAAACGCGCTATAATGACCGCGGAGCATAATTACCCGATTTTTGCAGGGGCCGATGCTCGCATCGGCCCGCAACTCAGGAGGCAAAATCCAGATGACCTATAAAGAAGTTCTTGAATCCGCGCGCGGCCAGATGGGCCCCTGCCATGCCTGCCCGGTATGCAACGGCCGCGCCTGCGGCGCCACAATTCCCGGCCCCGGTGCCAAGGGCAGCGGCACGGTGGCGATCCGCAACTTTGACGCCTGGCGCGATGTGCGGCTGAACATGGACACGATCCACGAAAATTTTGAGCCGGACACCGCGCTCCGCATCTTCGGCCGCACCTTTAAGTATCCCTTCTTTGCCGGGCCGGTGGGTGCTCTGGCGCTGCACTACGGCGACAAATACAACGACCTTGACTACAATAACATTCTGGTCCCCGCCTGTGCGGCGGCCGGCATTGCCGCCTTTACCGGTGACGGTACGAACCCCAAGGTCATGGAGGGCGCGACCGCTGCCATCGCCGCCAGCGGCGGCGCGGGCATCCCGACCGTCAAGCCGTGGGACAACGCGACCGTGGCGCAGAAGATGGCGATGACCCGCCAGTCCGGCTGCTTTGCGCTGGCCATGGACATTGACGCCGCAGGGCTGCCGTTTCTGCAGCATCTTGACCCGCCCGCGGGCAGCAAGACCGTGGAGCAGCTGCAGGAGATTGCCAAAAGCGCAGGTGTGCCGTTCATCTTAAAGGGCATCATGACCGTCAGCGGTGCTGAAAAGGCCGTTGAGGCCGGGGCTGCCGGCATCGTTGTGTCCAACCACGGCGGCCGCGTGCTGGACGACTGCCCCGCCACGGCGGAGGTTCTGGCCGACATCGTGGCCGCAGTGGACGGCCGCGCCAAGATCCTTGTGGACGGCGGCATTCGCACCGGCAACGATGTGTTCAAGGCGCTGGCTCTCGGCGCGGACGGTGTGCTGATCGCACGGCCCTTCGTCACAGCCGTCTACGGCGGCGGGGCGGACGGCGTTGCCGCCTACACCGAAAAGCTCGGCAGCGAGCTGGCCGACACGATGCGCCTGTGCGGCGCGCCGACCCTCGATGCCATCACCCGCGATATGGTGCGGATCATCAAGTAAAAATCGCCATGCTTTAAGATTGGGTAACCCATCCTTAAAGCATGGCATTTTTATTGCCGTGCAGCGGCAAAGGCAAAACTCCCGGGCGGATATGGAATCCGCCCCTACGCTGTAGGGGTCGATGCTCGTCATCGACCCGGGCACATCGCGCAGCCTCTCCCCTTGCATAAATATTCTTTTTTCTGCAAAAATTGCCCAAACCTCTTGCATAACCTGCGGTTTTGCATTACTATTAAAGAACACCACCGCTTTAAATCGGCAGTGTGAGGGATTTGTGCAAAGTATAGGAGGAGTTATCATGAAAAAGCTTATCAGCACCGTTCTGGCACTTGGCATGGCGGCCGGTCTGGCCGGCTGCGGCAGCAGCGCCGCCGCGACCCCCGCCAGCACGGCGGACGCCGTTTCGACCGAAAGCGCCGCAGCCGCCGACACCGACCTCGCCTACATTCAGGGCAAGGGCAAGATGACCATCGGCTACACCGTCTATGAGCCGATGAACTACACCGATGCCAACGGTAACTTTACCGGCTTTGACACCGAGCTTGCCACCGCCGTCTGCGCCAAGCTCGGCGTTGAGCCTGATTTTGTCGAGATCAACTGGGACACCAAGGTCGTTGAGCTGGACGCCAAGAGCATCGACTGCATCTGGAACGGCATGACCCTGACCGATGACATCATGGCCAACGCCGCCTGCACCAAGCCCTACGCCAAGAACGCGCAGGTCGTTGTGATGAAGGCCGATGCCGCCTACGCCTCCACTGCCGATCTGGCAGGCAAGACCGTTGTGGCCGAGGCCGGCTCCGCCGGTGAGACCGCCATCAGCGAGGACGCGGGCCTGTCGCAGGCAGAGTACATCAGCAAGAGCGTGCAGACCGACTGCCTGATGGAGGTTGCCGCCGGCACCGCCGATGCCGCTGTGCTGGACCTGACGCTGGCCACCGCCATGATCGGCGAGGGCACCGACTACGCGAACCTTGCCATCAAGGACGAGCTGAACGCTGAGGAATACGGCGTTGCTTTCCGCAAGGGCAGCGATGCCGCCGAGGCCGTGAACGCCGCCTTTGACGAGCTGAAGGCAGACGGCACGATGCAGGCCCTTGCCGACAAATACAGCCTGACGCTGGCCGACTGATGGGCGAGGCAGCAGTCATCTGGGGCCGCCTGACCGAAGCTTTCTGGCTCAACTGCCAGCTGTTCGGCCTTACCTTACTGTTCGCACTGCCACTGGGGCTGGTAGTGTCGTTCGGCTCCATGAGCAGGCTTGCCCCGCTGCGCGGCGCAGTCAAGACCTTTGTCTGGATCATCCGCGGCACGCCGCTGATGCTGCAGATCCTTGTCATCTATCTGGGCCCCGGCCTGATGGGCTTTGCCAGCCCGTGGCCATCGGGCGGCAGCGGCCGTCTGGTGGCGGCCGTGGTGGCCTTTGCCATCAACTACGCCTGCTATTTTTCTGAGATCTACCGCGGTGGCATCGAGGCTGTGCCCAAGGGCCAGACCGAGGCCGGGCAGGTGCTGGGCATGA
>ERZ1673752.483-NODE-483-length-68131-cov-19.171176_pt1 | contig 68131 bp, 63 predicted proteins | sample MGYA00580195_ERZ1673752 | MGnify/ENA primary metagenome ERZ1673752 (study PRJEB41218, sample SAMN15661744) | gut metagenome | host: Homo sapiens | place: Canada: London | collected 2015-08-20/2019-03-30 | study: EMG produced TPA metagenomics assembly of...
CTGGTTACACCGAATTGATTGATGGGGATCTCTTCAATGTTCATATCATCATCGTCTACACAATCAAGCATCATCTTATGATTGGAGTGTTCGAGAATGTCCGCTACCTCCTTTGCTTTGAATAGCGGTTCGGCTGCCGTACCGTAGACAGAGAGCGTGGCACCACATAGGGTGGTCTCTTCGAGCAGTTCTAATGGCTTGCTCTCTCTTCTTTGCTCGTTTTTGAGTCAGAGCCTGACTAATCTCTTGGTTACTTGACATAACTATTAGCAATAAAAATGGTATCCGCCTGTCCCGTTGTCAAAATACCAAGAGGATATTTGCGAGCCATTACAGCTGTCGCACGGGGGTGCGGATACCTTATAATAAGTTCTATGTGTCTAAAGACGGCTACAAAAAGAGCCCTTCATCCACTTTTGGTGAGGGCTTGTGTACCGCCCTCTTGGTATTTTGACAATGGCAACGATAGAGAAAGAGTTTGTAAATACAAAATACTTTTCTATCTTTGTGCAAGAGGAAAGAGTTTCTGATATCAGACTTACTCAGGGCCATTGAGCAGGGTGCGAGCATTCAGAGACTCTTTTTTCTATTTTCTTGTTGTCTTGTTATAGGTATCCGGAATACCGTTTTTAAGGTCTGTCGGCTTGGTTGGCTCAATGGTGTATATAACTCATCAAGATTGTATCTTCTGTGCGCTTTTGCATTGATATAATAGGGTTTCCCTGCAATTTCCACTTCATAGTAAGTGAATAATTCAGCTTCGGAGTGCTTGCGTTCTTTTTTACCGCTTTCCATTTCTTTATACCGCACTTCGCCCCACCCTATGTAGCGCACTTTAAGTGGGTGATTTAGGTTTAGTTCAGAAAGCCACTTTTGCATATTTATATCGGTGTAGGCATGTTCCCTGATGCTGTCTAATGAACCCCTTAAGATGAGCATTCTGCCCGATACTACTTCTTTCCCTTCTACAATAGCGAACCCATCAAAGGGAGGAATCATTTTCTTACATATCTGTATGTTCTTTTTTGCGCTTTCTCTGGCATCTGTCAACTCTCTTTCCTCTTGCTCGATTTCCTTGAGAGTGCGGTAGACGCGACAGGGGTCGCCCGGGTCGTGTTTGTCGTCGTTGACGGCAAGTCGCTGATTGGCGCAGTGCCGGTAGCCCTGCTTGCCGTAATATGGGTGATGAGGTGGGAATAGTACTGCCTCTTTCCCCGGATTGAAACGGAAGATGCTGTCTCTGCCTTCGGTGAGCTGACGGAAGGAGAGGCGTGCTGCTTCGCTGTTGCTTGTCGTGTGCCCCTCTTGCGGCACGGGTATCACATGGCAACGGCAGTTCCAGCCGTTGGGCGGAAAGGCAGTGTCCCAAAAAGGATCGTCGAGGGGCAGCGTAACACCCTCCAAAGCGGCATGCTCGGCACGCACCCGGTCGTCTAATGCGGTGCGGTATTGCAGATAGGTCGTTCCCTTGACCTCCTCGTAAGCAGCCCATTGAGCGGAAGGTAGCACAGCAACTTGCTATTATCATGCGAGAGAAACGGCGCTTCGATGCAATTTTTAAGAAGTCATAACACCATTAATCTGCACACCGAATGTGTTGCGCAGCCACTCATCATCCATATTGTAATAGGGCATAAGGGCAAGCGTGCGCTGCCAGAGGGCATCTTTGTCCTCTTCTTGTGGATAGGAGAAGGTCAATCCCTCGTGTATGATGCCCAAAGCAGCTAAGGCCGGCAATATGGTTGCATTCATCACACGCACTACGTTGCGACGGTCGGAAAGGCACTTTGCTTCAAATAGCTCCATTCCGGTCTCCTCTTTACTTCGGTTTCCGGCGATACCGTGCGCATCGAGAAAGTGCGCTATCGCGATCGGGTGGTCCGCAGCATAGATACGCTCCGTATCACCTCTCGCGTAGAGGTTCCTGTACGGAGTGCCTCCTCACCGCTTAGGTCTCCCCTCCCATTCTTTGGGGCGCTCTGTGCCCTACTCGTTTTATACATCATCAATCGACGTAAACACTAAAAATGGCAACAACATCTTACCTAAATGGATCCGACATTACGCTGCTTGTAGAGAAGGGCGACGAATGGGTTCCAACACTTGGGGCTAAGTCCCATAAAAATTCCTCTAAGAGCAACTCGAAAGAGATTGTCGACAAGGACTCTACTAACTCGCTCTACAAGAAAAAGATCGTTACCTCTATCGAAGTTACCCTTTCCGTGGACGGGTTTGTCAAGATCGGCACAACAGACGACGGCATCATCGCTTCTGAGCTATATGCACTCCACAAAGAGGGCAAGCCGGTTAAGCTGCGCTACGGGTACCGAAGTAACGCTCCTACCGATGCTACATACGAAGAAGGTATGTTCCTCATCGACTCCATCGAAATGACCCACCCGGCCAAGGAAGAGGCTACCTACTCCGCCTCCTTCAGCAACACAGGCGAAATCAAAACCGTTAAGGCTTCCTCCACTACCGGTGGAACAACAAAGTAGCACCCGTCCGCTGACGGATGCTACTTCTTATCCTGTCTCTGTAGCAGTAACTCTCACATCTCTGCTACAACAAAGGTGCCATGACACCACGACGAGGACTTATTCCTCGATTCGGCGTCATGGCACCTCTTTTTTATGTGAGAGTGCCACAAATGTACAACCTTTTATCCAATAAATACACTTGTGACTACTGCTAACCAACCCAAACTTCGCTATAATAAGGCTCCGCTGCCTTTTCAAGGACAAAAAAGAATGTTTTTAAAACCCTTTGCTCGAGAGATAAGCAAGTTCTCGCCGGACTCCATATTCATTGATGTATTCGGTGGATCGGGCTTACTCAGCCGGACGATTAAGGATATACATCCCTCTTCTCGGGTCATCTACAACGACTTTGATAACTATAGTGAGCGCCTGAGTATGATCCACACTACAGAGCAGATACGTAGCCGACTTGCTTCCATAGTTGCTACCATCCCAAAATCTAAGCGACTTGATCAAGAGCACACTAAGAGCGTAGCAAAAGGCAAACAACACTAAATAACCTTTTCTACATCAGCCCGTGCGGTAGTGGCTATAGGTCCGCCTGACGATAGCCTCCCCTTTATTATTGGCACAAAAAACATCTATACCTCTTGATCAAAAGGTATAGATGTTTACGCTAAAAGATCTATATATTTGATTTAAAAGATCAGAATCTTTTCTTTAGTACATGCTACAAAAAGCCACCATTCACAAACGTACACAAAACGAAAGACGTCCAGAAGCCTCTCTATTCAACGGCAGACGAAGATTTTTTGGCCTTTTTATTTTTCTCTTCCGTCGTACGCAACACAGCGGCTTCCGCACTACCGGCAGAAAGTCTAATCGTCAGTACCTCGCCTTCCTGCACGTCGGAGGCACTCTTCAATACTTCTCCACTCGCTTTGGTTACAATACTGTAACCCCGCTTCAGCGTATTAAGCGGATCCATTAAACCGATAATACGCTCTACTTCGTTCAGTGCTTGGTGACGTTTGAGCCTTTCACGCTTGAGTGTATCGCACAGAGCCTTATTCATACGCTTTAATTCTTCTTCACGTTCACGCTTATAGAGCGGTAAGCGCAAGGTAAGGCGCAGGCATTGTGCCTCCAAATGATGCTGTTCACTTTGTATAGATTGCCGGAGTACTTGGGCAAACCGCTGCCCACTGCCCTCCAAATAGCGGTGCTCGGCAGCCGTACAACTCCGACACACATAGCTGAAGTGCTGGCAAGCGGAGGAGAGACGCATCTTTTCTGCATGGATTCGCGCCACAAGCTGCATAGGGAGGCTCTGTACACTCTTCTGCAGTAAAAGTTCGTGATGCTCCATTGCTCTTTTGACTTCCTTCCGAAATCTGTCGGTTTGAGCTAAAAGATCCAAGTACTCACCTTCTCTATAACTTACGAGAAAGTCGGCTACCGCAGTGGGCGTCTTCAGACTTTTTCCCGCAACCATATCGCAAAGCGTTGTATCACGTTGATGACCGATCCCTGTCAGTACGGGAAGCGGAAATAGAGCAATTGCCTTGGCTATCTCGTAACTATCGAAAGCAGACAGATCCAACTCGGCACCCCCACCACGAACCAATGCGACCACATCAAAGGGTATGTTGCTTTTCTTGATACGCTCAAGTGCTGCAATCACACTTTTCTCAGCATTTTCACCCTGCATAAGGGCAGAAAACATGACAACCGCAAATGGGTAGCTTCGTCCATTCCGAAGCAAATGTTCCTTAAAATCTCCAAAGCCTGCCGCCGTATCACTCGTTATAAGCGCTATCGTTTTGATCGGATGAGGCAGGGGCAGCTGCTTATTGCGCTCTATCAACCCCTCCGTCCGTAGCCTATCGGCTAACTCTTTGCGCCGGCGTGCTACCTCTCCGATAGTATATGCCGGATCTATGTCAATTATCTCCAGGCTCAGCCCATATTGAGGCGAAAAGCGCACCTTGACCAGAGCCAATATAGCCAGCCCTGAATCAAAACTGCGCTCTGCTTCCGTGGCTATCCGTTGCTTTATGTAGCTATATCGAGAAGCCCAAATAACGGCTCTCATTCGAGCTTTTATACGATTTCCATCCGGCTCTTTCTCGATAAGCTCTAAGTAGCAATGCCCGGTAGCTACGTGGACTTTCACGTCGATCGTCTCGGCGTGGACCCAATAATTGCCTGAGAAATTAACCTCTATACACTTCTCAAGTGATGCGGCAAAGCGACTTAATGAATAGTGCTTTACCATCTACTGAGCGTGTATTAGCGACTCTTTCTGCGGCGCGAAGGCATGTTCGATACCTCCGGGATCGGCAAGTTACGCAAGAAGCCCTCTTCCAGCGACACCATCGCTTCTGTTGAAGAGACCCCTTTAATAGACTGAATCCGATCACTCAGTATCTCCATCAAATGCACATTGTCCGTTGCATAAAGCTTGATAAGCAGTGAGTATGCCCCTGTCGTGTAGTGGCACTCTACCACCTCCGGAATGGCTTCGATACAAGGTACTACCGCCTTGTACATGCTGGCTTTTTCAAGCCGAATACCCACAAATGTGCATATTCCGTAGCCCAAGTCACGAGGATTTACACGAAAACCCCTATCGGCAATCATCTTATTGGCTCTCATGCGTGCCAAGTGCTGATGTACTGCAGCGCGAGACACATCACAACGCTCTGCTATCTCCTTTACCGGAACACGTGCATTCTGTGATACAATTGAGAGGATCTTAAGATCCAAGTTGTCAAACTTCATTTCCATGACTATATATTCTTACTGTGAATATTCCTACTCTGATTCGTATTAATTGATATTATGTATGGTACTATTTTCTATTCTTATATTTTGTCAATCGAAGAGTGTAGCATCTAAGGCTTCATTACGATACACCCTGTGTAAATGCTTATAGGCAAGCTCCGTGACCTCTCTGCCGCGAGGGGTGCGCTTAAGGAATCCCTCTTTAATAAGGAAAGGCTCGTACACATCCTCTATCGTGCCGGGATCCTCTCCCATGGCCGTGGCAATAGTGGATAAGCCCACCGGTCCGCCTCCAAACTTATCGATAATGTTAACCAATAGCTTATGGTCTATCTGATCCAATCCGAAGCGATCTATATTGAGCGCCTCCAATGCATAGAGTGCGATCTGCTTATCTATCTCGCCATCCCCCTTAATCTGAGCAAAGTCTCTTACCCGACGGAGCAAAGCATTAGCCACCCTCGGCGTGCCACGACTACGAGACGCAATCTCTTGAGCGGCCTCCGCCGTACAAGAGGTCTGTAAAATAGAAGCCGAGCGCAATACAATGGCGCAGATCGTATCAATATCGTAGTACTCTAAGTGCAAGTTAATACCGAAGCGGGCGCGTAGCGGAGCAGTAAGCAAACCTGAACGCGTAGTCGCCCCTACTAAAGTAAAGGGGTTCAAGTCAATCTGTATCGTGCGTGCACCGGGTCCTTTATCTATCATGATATCAATCCGATAATCCTCCATAGCAGAATAGAGATATTCCTCTACTACAGGGCTCAAACGGTGAATTTCATCAATAAACAACACATCTCGGGGCTCCAATGAAGTAAGCAAACCCGCTAAATCACCGGGCTTGTCCAATACGGGACCACTAGTCACCTTAATCCCCACGCCCATTTCTTCAGCAATAATGTGTGCAAGAGTCGTTTTTCCTAAGCCGGGAGGACCATGTAGTAACACATGGTCTAAGGCCTCTTTGCGCTTCTTGGCTGCCGCTACAAAGATTGTAAGGTTGCCAATCACCTTTTCTTGCCCACTAAAGGAGGAAAAGCAGGAGGGACGCAACGCCTCTTCGATAGCTAAATCGGTAGGCCTTTCCACTACACTATGTCTGATATTGAACTCTTCTTCCATCGTTCTGCAAAGGTAAACAAAAAGTTTTATCTACAAAATGCCATATTTCTCATTTTTGAGATTCAATGCTTTACACTTCATAGAATTAGTATAAGAGGAACCAAACTTCTCCAAAAGAGCAGGTTCACCGATATACATCCTATAGCAATAGATAGTAGGGAACTCCGTTTAGCAATCTGCTTTTTCTTATTTTTTGCACTGCCCGGTCTACTATTCTTTTATCCCCTCATTTAGGGTAGGAACATGCCAAATTCCCTTTCAGAAGATGGAAATTAGTTTGAGATTCACTACATTTGTAAATTAATTGATAGTTAGCATTCTATTACTTGAAAAGACAAATGGGTAGAAAAGGAGACACTTTTCTACAAAAGAAATGAAGAAGCATGGTTGAAAAAAATTCTTACACTCCGGGAAAAGAGACCTGGACTCCTGATATTGATAGAGAGATAACCATTTCCTCTTCTACAAGAAGCGCAGTTTCCAATCCCTCCTCAGCGTCTTCTATTCTTCCCGAACTGTTACATGTATCTGCCAAGGGATGCATGCTCGACAGCGATGACCGTTACTTATTGGTATTTCCTCTTACAGAGGGGATTGAGATACACGAGTTTCCTCATGACTTGCCAAAGACAAACGGCGACGAAGTGCTGTTTGTTCCTAGCTTTCATCGTATTAGGATGCGCCACAAAAGCAGCGAAGGACAGGCATTAGTATTTCGCTTTTTTGCCTCTATTCAACTCTGCGAAGGGAAGCGCTGCCCCGACGTTTCATCCGAGGCTTCTACAGGGAAAGACGATAACCAAAACAAAACATACATCCATACAACCACACTTAAAGCAAACGATGCCGTGCGGCTGTGGCGCGATTCGGTTGTCTGCTATCTCAAAAATGGCATGAAACTACAGGGTTTGTATGAGCATAAGCTTCGTGAGCTCTTTTCTATTTTTTGGAATCTCTATCCAAAATCGGAAATAGAGCCCTTCTTCTCTGAGTTCCATTGCCACCACACCGGCTTCCGCTCGTTCGTATTCCATCACTTTATGGATGCCCGTAATGTAGAAGAGCTGGCAGAGCTATCCGGTCTGTCGCTGAGCAGCTTCAAAAGGAACTTTAAAGAGGAGTTTCATCAGTCGCCATTGCAGTGGATCCACCGTCAAAAGGCCTATTTTCTATATTATGACCTTGTTGAAACAGATGCCCCTCTAACCGAATTAGCAGACCGATATAAGCTATCCTCTGTGAGCTATCTGTGTGCCTTCTGCAAAAAAATGTTGGGCGACACCCCCTACGCAATCCGCAATAATACACCAAAAATAGACGTATAGCACGAGACATGTGCTAAAGGAATCTACATAGAAATAGAAAAAAATTAAAGGTGGCATACCGCTCGGAGTATATTCCTTGGGTATGTCACCTTTAATAGATGCGAAATAAAGAGGAAGATAAAGCTTAATACCTCATTGCACGAGCCATACTTCGCTTATCCTCACGCTCTTTGATAGACTGACGCTTATCGTAATTCTTTTTCCCTCTTGCTTCTGCAATGACCAACTTTGCCAGTCCTCGCTCATTGATATACAATTCAAGTGGCACTATTGTAGTGCCGGGGCTTTTTACTGCATTATGAAGCTTACGCAGCTCACGCTTGTTGAGTAACAATTTGCGCTCTCGTCTCTCCGGAGCACGATTGAAAGAGGCAAACGCATACTCCGCTATATACAGATTCTTCACCCACAACTCATTGCCGGCAAAATAGCAATAGCTATCTGCGAGTCCGGCCTTTCCGGCACGAATTGATTTAATTTCAGGACCGACCAGTACAATACCTGCCGTATAACGCTCCAATACTTCATAATCAAAAGTGGCGCGCCTATTCTTAATGGAGATATGTCGCTTGCCGGTTTCCCCCTTTTTCTTATTGGCCATCGGTTGCTTTGATCATATCAAAGCCTGTATAGGGTACCAGTACTTCAGGAATATGAATACCCTCAGGCGACTGATTGTTTTCCAATAAAGCAGCTACAATACGTGGCAGAGCAAGTGCACTTCCATTAAGGGTGTGACAGAGCACCGTCTTACGGTCCTTATTACGGTAGCGACACTTAAGGCGATTAGCCTGATAGCTCTCAAAGTTAGAGACCGAGCTCACCTCAAGCCAACGCCCTTGAGCAGCTGAATAGACCTCAAAATCATACGTCAGGGCAGAGGTAAAGCTTATATCGCCTCCACAGAGTCGGAGGATACGCCACGGCAATCCGAGAGACGCTACCAGCCCACGCACATGATCTATCATTTTATCCAGAGTCTGATAGGAGCGTTCGGGAGTGTCTATTTGTACTATTTCTACCTTATCGAACTGATGGAGGCGGTTCAAGCCGCGCACATCTTTTCCATAAGAGCCTGCTTCACGACGGAAACATGACGAATAAGCCACGTGACGGATAGGTAATTCCTTTTCGTCCAATATAACGTCTCGGTAGAGATTGGTAACCGGCACCTCGGCAGTGGGGATGAGATAAAGCCCGTCAATAGGCACTTCATACATCTGTCCTTCCTTGTCGGGAAGCTGTCCGGTACCATATCCGCTCGCCTCATTGACCAAAAGTGGCGGCTCAATTTCTTCATAACCGGCGGCGATGGCACGATCCAGGAAAAAGCTAATCAACGCACGTTGCAGACGCGCGCCCTGCTTCTTATATACCGGAAATCCTGCGCCCGTAATCTTAACCCCCAGTTCAAAATCAACTAAATCATATTTCTTTGCCAACTCCCAATGAGGAATGGCATCATCTGCCAGCTTAGGCACCTGGCCTCCCATCTCAACTACTTCATTGTCGTCAGCCCCATTTCCCTCAGGCACAGAAGCATGAGGTGTATTAGGAATAGACAAAAGAAGCTGCTCTATAGCCTCCTCCGCTTGTTTTTTTGCCTCCTCCGATCGAATACTATTCTCCTTGAGTCGAGCCACCTCTTCACACAGGGCAGTGGCCTCCTCTTTTAGCCCCTGCTTCATTTTAGCACCTATCTCAGCAGCAAGCTTCTTTTGCTGATTAAGAGAAGCATCCAAAGACTGCTGGGCGGTACGACGCTGTTCATCCAAAGCAATCACCTGCCCAATGGCCTCTTTAGCATCAAAATGCTTCACCGCAAGGCGTTGGATTGTCTCCTCAGGATGCTCCAAAATATCTTTTACTACAAGCATGACTCGTTTCTTTTTTGCTTATAAATGCAACTTATTAATCCCTCTTAACGCAAAGAAGAATGGCTTCGCAGCGCACTGCAACAACCATTCTTCTCATCTTATTGTTACTGAATGTTTCTTTATTCGGCTGCTACTGGTTCAACAGATACAAAAGAGCGGTTTTCACGCTTTTTAGTGAACACAACCTTACCATCTATCAGTGCATAAAGAGTGTGATCCTTACCGATTCCCACATTTTCACCGGGGTGATGCTGGGTACCTCTTTGACGAACCAATATATTACCGGCTTTTACTACTTCGCCACCGAATTTCTTTACACCTAATCGTTTACTTTCGGACTCGCGACCGTTCTTCGAGCTTCCGACGCCTTTCTTGTGTGCCATATCTCTTTGATTCCCTTATCCTACTATTTGCTTAACTTCTATCTCCGTAAACTGTTGGCGGTGACCATTCAGTTTCCGGTAATCATTTCTACGCTTCTTGTGGAAGACAAGTACTTTTTCGCCCTTTACTAAAGGAGAAAGCACCTCACAAACCACTTTTGCGCCCTCTACGGTAGGCATTCCCACCGATACATTGCCGTCCTTATTGACGAGCATTACACGGTCAAAATCAATCTTTGCTCCGCTTTCCACATCTTTAATGTGGTGTACAAACAGCCGACGGCCCTCTTCGACCTTAAACTGCTGTCCTTGAATTTCAACTACTGCAAACATATTTTCTGCCTGCTTTTTACTAATCTATATTAGTCCCGTAAGGTGGCCCGCTAACATATAGTGCATGCTCTTTTCAAAACCCTACTTAGGAGTATCGTTTGCAAAGGTAGTAAATATAATTCATCTACAGACAATTACTAATTAATAAAAGTGATCTTCAGCGGCTAATGCTCTCTAACTTATAATGAAAGCACATTGAGTAGTAGGGCCGCCAATGTGGCTATTATCCTCATTACGCCCATAGATGTTCCTCCCTTTGAGCTTCCTTTCAGGTGTCACGCTCAAAGCAATAATAAGAATCACCAGTTCCACGAGATGAAACAAAAGTGGTGTCAGTGCATGCCCACTAATACCTTTTGAGGATAGAGAGAGCAGAAAAGAGGATAAAAGGGAAGTGGATTACGCTTTACTAACGCTTTGCACCCCTTCCAGAGCCAGTATTTTATTACGGAGTAAATTGATCGGTTCGGAGGATGCGCCCAGTGTAAGCTCACACTCAAGGATGCCGTTTGAAGCGTGAAAATTGTAAGAAAGCAACTCAATACCTTGGGAATTCTTTGCTAATGAAAGAATGCGTGCCGATGTCTCGGCACTTTCCAGTGCGACCACATACAAATTGCTCCGCTGCTGCCCTTCCAACCCTTCCCAATGCGCCGGAAGCACTCGGTCGCGGTACCGTGCAAATATATCACGTGCATTAGGACAATCATAGCGATGAATACGAAGACCAGAGCGTCCGGGGTAGGCGAATATGGCGTCTCCATACTGAGGTGCACAGCACTTAGCCAACTCATAATTTACCCCCTTAAGATTTTTTCCAACCACCACTCCACCCTCTTCACTTCCCGACTCCGGGAGATGGCGAGTGCTTTGCGTCGATTCGACCGCAAGCTCACTGCGCACTTTCTGCTCTTGGGTTTGCGCTTCCTCAATAATCTCCGCATAGCAGTCAATGAAATGGTTCAACTCACACTTCTCCGTATGCAGTGCAGTGTAAAATTCGTCATATGAGTTGTACCCAAGCGTCTGGTAAGCCTTTACAAAGGAGCGGTCATCGTAAGGCAGACGTCGATTCTTCATTCGCCTTTGGATAGCCTCTCTGATAGTAGAAAAAGAACCCTCTTGCTCTTCACGAAGTAGTCGACGAATCTTTTGCTTTGCACTATCCGAAACCACTATTTGCAGCCAGTCCTCTTTGGGATATTGATTGCGAGAAGTAATCACTTCAACCCGATCTCCACTACGCAGCGTTGCTTTCAAAGAGGCATTTTTACCGTTGATCCGTCCTCCAATAGCTTTTGCGCCCACCTTTGTGTGGATAGCAAAGGCAAAATCAAGCAAAGTAGCTCCCCGTGGCAATCGCTTAAGCTCTCCCTTAGGAGTAAATACATAAGTAGATCGAGCAGCAGTAAAGGCAAACTTATCCGAGGAATCCTCAGCAGACTGACTCTCCTCCATTGCCCCGCGCATTTCATCCAATAAAGAATCCAACGTAGATTGACCGGATAGTCCTTTGTATCGCCAATGAGCTGCCACACCATGCTCGGCAATCTCATCCATAAGTGCCGTACGAATTTGCACCTCTACGTATTTATTGTCCAAAGCAAGCACCGTGATCTGCAGTGAGCGATACCCATTTGGCTTGGGATTAGAGATCCAATCTCGAAGGCGCTTAACGTCAGGTTCATACAAGCCGGTCACCAATGAATAAAAGTACCAGCACGCTTCATGCTCTTCATGCTTTGGTGCATCAATAATAATACGCAGTGCCGATAGGTCATAGATTTGCTCAAAAGGTGTACCCTTTTTCTGCATTTTATTGTAGATTGACGAGATGCTTTTGGTACGTGCTTTAATCGTATAGGACCAGCGCACAGGCACTTTATCGAAAAGCTCCCGAAGGGTTACGACCACACGATCCATGTAGGCATCCCGCTCACGCTTCTTTTGCCCAAGTGCCTCCTTAATAGCATAAAAACGATCCGGCTCTAAATATTTAAGGACCAGATCCTCCATCTCCCCTTTTATGGCATAAAGGCCCAATTTATGCGCAATAGGCACATATACATCACGAACTAATACCGCCAACTCCTGACGCTGTTCCTCAGGAAGTTGCTCCTTGCACACACGGAGTCTGTACAGTCGATCTGACAGGAGAATAAGTAATACGCGGATATCTCGAGCCGAAGAGACGATAAGCTCCCTCACGGTAGCCGCATCAGCTTGACGGGCTTCTGCCTCTATCTGCACTAAGTGTTGCAGACGCTCAATAAGAGAAGCCGTTTCTTCTGAGGATATTTGTGCAATCTGCTTCTTATCAAGCGCACCCCTATTGTAAGCGGGAAGTAAGAGTATAGCAGCTACAGACTCTTCTTGCAGATTCAGCTCCTCAACGGCTACTCTACTAATCTCCAGCTGTTGAATGATTTCTTCATTCAGCGTCGGGTAAAGCTTCTCCAACTCCTGTCGCAGTAGCGGATAAGTAGGGCCTACCTGCAGTTTACGAAAGAGCAGTTGTGCAATCTCAATGAGTGTTTGCCGGTACTCTTCTTGCTCCATACGCTTTAGGGGAAGAAGATATCATTCACAATTCATCAATTTCTTCCAATCCGGAAACTACATACGGGCGTACTAAGTCCAAAGGTTTCACAACCTCTTCGTTCCACTCAATCAAATCCAGATCCATAGGAATGATCCCTTCTTCATCATCATCCGGATCACGTCCCATATCTTCCTCCAGTTCCTTGAGAAATGCGATAAGCTCCTCTTTCTCTTCTAATGTAGGAAGCATAGCCACTAAATTGAGAAAAGGCTTGCTTCCCTCGGGCAGGTCCACAGCATCTGCCATCTCAGGCGTAGAGAAACGTGCTCCGGGATAATGGGCCTGAAGAGTGCGAATGACTTGATCTATGTTCTCACTCCGGTCTTTATTACTACCAATGCAGATAATTGCTTTATTGGCCATTCGTTGTAAGTTTACTTGTGTTATGTGATGATTCCGAACGGAGCTCTTCTTGCAGACGGACCGATTCGGTGTGAATTAAATTAAATAGGCTGGCGACGAAGTCACTATTCAGACCTTCTCGTGCAGCAGATTTTAAGAGGATATCGATTTTTTTATCGTATTGATCTTTTTGTAATATAGGCATATTGCCCGCTTGCTTTACAGCAGAGATTTTCCTCACCAGCTTATAGCGTTCGGAAATAATGGCCAGCATAGCAAGATCATTCTCATCTAAAGCGAAGCGCATCATCTCAAGTATCGGCATCGTAGAGAGCGCCTTACTATCAGCGAGAGAGTGTAATAGCTCCGACAAGGCTTGTGGGGTCAATTGTTGCTCTTTATCACTGAGGGCCACTTCCGGCTGTATATGCGTTTCGATCATCAAACCCTCAAACCCTAATGCAACAGCCAAACGAGCCATCGGCTCTACATATTTACGCCTTCCTGCTATATGACTGGGATCGCAAATAAGAGGGATAGAAGGGAAATACTTTTTTAAGGCGAAAGCCTCGTTCCAAAGCGGTGTATTACGAAAATCACCCAATCCGGTGTAATAAGTATTGTAGCCTCTGAAAACAGCACTGATATCAGTAAGCCCCACATTCATCAATCGTTCAATGGCTCCTACCCAAAGAGCTCTATCAGGGCTGATCGGATTTTTGACATACAAAGGGATCTTTGTACCCTTTAAAGCCTGCGCCAACTCATCTACTGAGAAGGGGTTAGAGACGCAGCGTGCGCCTAACCAAAGGGCATCAACCCCTGCTTTGAGAGCTGCTTCCACATGTGCCGGCACGGCAACCTCCGTCATAATAGGGAAGCCGTACTGAGCCCGCACCTCTTGAAGCCAACGCAAGCCCTCTCCGCCCACACCACAGAATGCACCGGGGCGCGAGCGCGGTTTCCATAGACCTGCTCTAAAATAGCTTATGGGAAGATCCTTAAGTGCAGCTGCAGTAGCGAGGAGCTGTTCCATACTCTCCGCACTACACGGCCCTGCTATCACCTTTGGATACCGTATTTCAGGCTCCGCCGGAAGAGGATCGGACTGCTCACTCATTGCTTTGATTGATTGGTTTCTTTTTCATTATACCTTTTAGAAGAGCACTATACTTCGCTGCTATCACATCTCTACGGAAGCGATGCAAGAAACTCTCTTCTACTTTGGCGATGCAATTATAGCCATTTTTCTGCCGATAGGCAAATTTCTCTTGTAAAAAGGCTATCACCTCGTCACTGCTTGTAGCGGCCAAGCCCACGCCTGCCTGCTGCAGCATATCAGCTACAAGTGCCTCATCACTACGCACATAAAGAATAGGCTTCTGCATAGCCAATGCTTCAAAGAGCTTAGTTGAGACGATCCCGTGCGCACCCTGTGCATGCTCCTTATTCCCCAAAAGAAGAATCACAGCTGCCCCATTCAATAGCTCAGGCACTTTCTGAAAACGCACAGAGTGATGCATACACTGCACCGCACGCACACGCTCCGGATAGGCCGCCAACACTTGCTCTAGCAACTGCATAGAATGGCGATCCGTGTACCAATCCACTACTATTTCACCTCGCTCTACCAAAGGCCTCAGTGTCTCCGAGGCAAGAGCCTCAAAGAGAAGGGAAGGATCTCTCATACCAAGGCTCATAATGCGCCCTGTATACACTATACGGAAGCGGTCGGTAGCGATAGGATTCGGCACGAATAAATTGCTGTCATATCCATTGTAAAGGCAAAAAACGCTAACCGCCGGCAAACTTTTTTCCAACTGCTTTACATGCCATGGTGAGACCGTAACTACCGCAGAAGCACGCTGCAAACAGTTATTTCTCTTCCTCACCAAATATTGCCCCAACGATTTGAGCATACCTTTCTTCAAGCTACTGAGGTGTGTAGGAAGATTAGGAATAAAGCGCCATTCGTCGTACTGCTCCACTATATCTCTGCAATCTGCCACCCAAGGAATGTTATGGCGACGAGCTAAGCGACTGGCCGCATAGAGCGGGAAATCCCTGTAGGAAAAAGCTAAAATAAGGTCTATTTCATTCATTTCCACAAGTTGCTCTATACGCTGCTCAAAAAGCCTGTCCTTAGCATTCCAAAGGGCTTGAGCCAACGACTCCCATCTATTGAACTTTTTCCTCAATCGAATACGCTCTACCCGACAGGGATCCTCGTCTCCTGCAAATACATTTCCCTTACCGGACAAAAGCATACTCTCTTCGGTAACCTCTTCGGTACACACCACACAATGCCACCCCTCTTCCACTAAATACCTCACGATAGAAAGTGCGCGCGGGGCAAAGAGAGGGGGATAGTGATCCGCTAAAATCAGTATGTGGGGCATGGCTTAATTCTCCAATGGAGCCTGTGGCTTCTCTTCCTCTTGAGGAACCAATCGATGCTGCCACCTCATGATGGCACGCAAGACATCTCTATACAGCCTTGAGTGGAATGGGTGTACTTCCTTTGCCAAACTATCGTTATGAAAAAGCAGATTAAGCTCCCCTCCGTGAATAGCCACTTGCTCTACTAAAGCCATTGCATAATCGAATGCCTCCTTTTCACTGAGGTTCATATATTGATCGCGATCCAATGATACATCCATCAGCGTAAGGGGATGCAACGTAATACGCGTCATTTCTCCGGTAGTCGGCAGTATAAAACGCACAGGGCGACAGGTACCCAAACGGAAGCCACTAATATCGGCATATCCCATTGTATAATCATCAAAGATGTTATTTTCCTGTGCGAAGAGTAAGTTCTCCGGCTCCGTAGCTAATAGGAAGTGGTAGCGTGCCTTATCGATTGTCTTTCCCATATCATGCTCCAAGAGAGCCTTTGCTTTGCGGATCTCTTCTGAGCTGTCACAGGCTGAGGTGGGGATATGCAGTCCCTCTTCAACCTGATGCTTCTCAGCCAAAGCACGTATTTTACGAACCGGATACCGATTCACCCGATAGTTAGGCCTATCTAAGGCACTTTTACCCGGTGTCTTATAGAAAAAGATCGTATGGCACAATCCCGGCAAAGCGCGCTGTACCTCCTTATTCCATTCCAAGAACCGGGGGAAAGTCCAAAAGCGATCCCGCATCACGTTTCGAAAAGCCAAGCGATAGGATGTAAAAAGGGGGCGTCCTTCCTTAAACCATGCTCGAAAAAAGCTCCTAATGCCGTGATATTCATAGGGGCAATCCAGATCATGCGTCATATTGACTCGGGAGAAGCCTTGCGGCACATCCGGCACCGAAGCACCACTCTCTACCAAAAGCGCGCGCAGCTTAGCCCCATACTCCTCTACAATCGGTCGATGAATAAAATTAGCCTTGTAGGGATAGGACTCTTTTCCGGGGAAACGCCCAAAGGAATCTCGCGTATGTCGATAGTACATTTCCTCATAACGGGAAATGAGAAAATAAGTAGAGGCAACTATATCGGCATAGAGAAGAATAGGACCTCCTGAGGGGTCATGCTCAATATGTGGCTCGCCAAAAAGCAACGGAGTGGTATCCCACATTTTCGGGGGAAGCGGAGGCAGGCTATGTTCCTTGCCATAATTAGCTATATCAAAGAAACCGCAGGGCACAATCACCACTCGATAGCGCTGCATATCAGCTGGATTCGATGTATAGCCTACCATATCGGTAAGCTCTCCGGGCAATTCCTCCTCTCGCAATAGGAAGGAGATAATGTATTTGGCAATCTTTCTATAGTTCATGATGGGTCGTGCTTCATCAGTGCTCGTTTGAGTAGAAAGCGCTCTCGCCAGCTCAAATGTCCTTTCTCCAAGCTCACCAATAGGTGCTGTTCGCCCCCTAAAGAGCGAAATATAGGCTCCACTCCCTCTAACATAGAGCCCTCAAAATCGAATTCCTTTCCCCCACGTTGGATCAACTCTTTGATGCTGTAGTATAGTAGGGCTGTATTGGCAAAAGGATTATCCTCCACCGTAGCAGTGGCCATGGAGTAGCCAACCTGTCCACAGATAGGGATGAAATAAGCAGCCAGCAACTTATCCGAAGCATCTCGCATAACGGCAGTCATACCGCTCCCCCTTCGCTCACTCTCCAAGGCACATCGGCACATGGCTTGAAAGAAGATCGGTGCAATACCCTTCTTGCGATAGAACGCCCTAAAAAAAGGCTCTAACTCAGCAAAGGGAACATCAAAGGCGACACGACAGCCGCTCTGCATGCTTTGATTTGCCTTACGCTTCACTATACGACTTACCATACTATCGTATGTAGTCTCTTCTGAGGGTAGAGCGAGTCGATAGTTATACCTCAATTTCAGGTCGTAACCTTGCCAGTAGAACGGTAACGCATCCTTACTCACTTCCGGCAACGTGATACGCACGAAATGTGCGCACCTCATCTCTTGAGCCAACAACTCCATCGCCCGACGCCGATCCTGAAAACTGCTCTCCTCCGCTACAAAATAGATGGTACCGGATTGACAGCAAGGCGGCAATATCCATACCCCTTCAATAGGCGTAAAGCAAGCGGCAAGGGCCAATAGCTCTTCGCCCTTCTGTAGGACAAAGAAACGCCATGCCCGTCCACTTGCTCCTACAGCGGCCTCTAACCAGTAGAGCTGACCATAGAGTGGAAGGCTATTCTCTTCTGAGAGAAGGCGATACGCATCACGCTCTATGGGACGTAAAGCAATGGAGCCCATAGGCTCTTATTTTTTATTTTTCTTGTCGCTCTGCAGTTGCTCCATGATCTTATGGTACAACTCTTCCGTGAGCTCTACATTGTCTTTCAGCAATGCACGTACTGCATCCTTCCCCTGTCCCAAACGAGTATCTCCATAGCTGTACCAAGAACCGCTTTTCTTGATGATATCCATCTCTACAGCCTTGTCGATAATCTCGCCTTCCTTTGAGATTCCTTCTCCATAGAGTATCTCGAAGAAAGCTGTACGGAAGGGAGGTGCCAGCTTATTTTTTACAACCTTCACTAAGGTCTCGTTACCATAGGCCTCATCGCTATTTCGCTTCAATTGCTGACGACGTCGAATCTCAAGTCGTACAGAGGAATAGAACTTCAGGGCATTACCACCGGTCGTAACCTCGTTGGGACCATAAGAGGGACCGTAAGAGGTGGCTATCTTCTCACGCAACTGGTTGATGAAGATGCACACCGTATTAGAGCGGCTTACGGCGGCGGTCATCTTACGTAACGCCTGAGACATCAGTCGTGCCTGCATACCCACATTACGTTCACCCATGCCTCCCTCTATCTCTAATTTAGGGGTTAGAGCTGCCACAGAGTCGATCACCACAATATCTACGGCAGAAGAGCGTATCAGTTGCTCCGCTATTTCTAAGGCTTGCTCGCCATTGTCGGGCTGAGAAATCCACAGACGCTCCATATCTACCCCCAAGGCTTGCGCATAGGAGGGATCAAAAGCATGCTCAGCATCTATGATAGCAGCCAACCCACCTAACTTTTGCGCCTCTGCAATCGCATGTATCGCCAAAGTGGTCTTACCGGAAGACTCCTGTCCAAAGATTTCCACTATACGACCGCGCGGATACCCCCCTATGCCGAGAGCAATATCCAAATTCAAGCTCCCGGAGGGCACCACACTAATATCCTCAACTTCATCGGACTGCATATTGATCAAAGCCCCTTTTCCAAAGTTCTTCTCAATACGCTCCATAGCAACTTTAAGTGCCTCCAGCTTATCCTTGTTGATAGGCTGCTTGGTCACTTCTTGTGCTGCCGGCTCTTGGGCCGCATCATTTTTTTTATTTTCCTTATCTGTGGCCATTATATTTTATTTGGTCTTAATATATTTTTCTTTTGCGTACTTCCTATTTACTTACGAAAGTAGCCGGGGTGTTCCCCCTCTGCGTGCATGCCTATTCGGGTACTGCTCCCCTATTCTCGCTCCATCTGCTCCACACAATCGGCAAAAAAGAGAAGCATACACTGCTACTTAAAACGTCAATACGCTATGGTAATTCTTTCTTTCACAAAGATACTGCTTTTATCCCTTCATTCAGAGCTTTTAAGGAAGAGCTTTTCAAAACAACCCATTCTATTGCTGTACGAAGCCGCCCCCTCACTCAGATATTAAAATAAATAGCTACTTTCGCACGGAGCTTTTTGGAAGCAAAAGTAGAGAATACGAATATTTTAAGGGGAAAGAATCCCACACAGCACCTAACTATGTTACCATATTTTGAGGAAGCCGACATAGCCGTCACTATTTGTGATCGAGACGGCAATGTATTGGAAATGAACCGCCAATCGCGCAGCATTAATTTGAAGCCCGGAGAGGAGATGGAAGGCAAGAACATACTTCCCTGCCATTCGGGAGAAGCACGCAATCTTTTGGAGCATCTACTCGCTGCCGAGGAGAAGCATGTCTACACCATAGAGAAGAAAGGGAAAAAGAAGCTCATCTACCAAATCCCCTGGTACAAAGATGGAGAGTATGCGGGCTTCATGGAGCTGTCCATGGTTATTCCTTTCGAAATGCCGCATAAAATACGCTCCTAAAGCGAACCGGAAATAGGAAAAATCGAACGCTACCTCTATCCGACACAGGATGGGGCAGCGTATTCATTTGTAGCACCTCACAGAGAGGGCTCTAAAGCGACCTCTACGGAGGATAAAAAAAGATCAGAATATTTCAATCTAAACATCAGAACCTTTCAAACGAAATATCAGTATCTTTCAAACCAAACATCTATACCTTTTGCGAAAGACACATTGCCCCACTTTTTCAAGCCCCCTTTCAACACTTTTCTCATCCTATATTTTTCCCTCTCTACCCACAGCAAAATAGCTGATTTACTGCATATTAAGTAAGTGTTTTCTTGCAAATGCGACGATTTTTGCGTAACTTTGCGACTAAGTAGAGAACTCACAACAAATAAAATACGATTTATGGAACCCAAGAAAGTACTATTCATCACCCAGGAGATTGCGCCTTATGTAGCTTCGACACCACTCAGTGAACTGTCGATACGCGTACCTGCAGCAGTCACTGAGGCAGGGCATGATATACGTATCTTCACTCCCTGTTATGGGACGATCAACGAACGACGAAATCAGCTTCATGATGTAATTCGACTTTCCGGTATCAATATAATCGTCAATGATTCAGATCATCCTCTAATCGTAAAAGTAGCTTCCATGCAAGATGGCTCGCGATTACAGGTGTACTTTGTGGATAACGACGAATTTTTCAAGCGCAAGAGTCGCTTCAAGGCTGACCCTAAATACCCGAACAGCAATATGGAGCGCAGCGTGTTTTTCATCCGCAGCGTGTTTGAAGCGGTCAAGACTCTTCGCTGGCTACCGGATATCATTCACTGCTTTGGTTGGTTCTCTGCTCCTGCCCTACTCTATCTGAAGAACATGTATGCAGATGATCCCTATTTTGGCAAAGCGAAGACCATCTACAGTACTTGGTCCGGAGAGGAGCATGCGCCTATTGGCGACAACTGGCGTGAAGTACTCGAATTCGATAAGGCGGATAAAAAAGGACTCAAAATATTAGAAGAGCGTCCCAACGTAGAGGGATTACAGCAATTGGGCTATGCGTATGCCGACGGAGGAAGCTTGATTGGGGGAGATGATGCTACAAGAGAGCTAATTGCACCCTATACAAATGCACTTAGCCACCCACTAATCGAGGAGGCAGAAACGGCTGAAGGAGTATCCTCTGCCTATGCGGCTCTTTACGAGCATCTCTTTGCCTAATTAAGGCTACCACATAAGAAAACCATTGTTCCCGACTCTCATTTAGGGGGCTTTTGGTTCATTGGGGAAACAGATAGATGTGCTCTTTTCAGCTTTATCTTCTATCTTTGTATCCGGTATAATAAGACAAATGAATGAACCCTATAGTAAATAGTCGTACAAGCTCTTTTTTTCGTCAGCTGCTGACAGGTGTTGCACTTGTGTGCACCCTCGTGTCATTTTTTGGCTGTAATGAGGAACCCTCAAAGGTGGGTGGCTCCATTATGCCGGGTGAGGATGCGCTTTTTCCTCGTGCCGATACACTGCACCTTGATGCGCACTCCATACTCATTGACTCGGTGTATGACCGTTCCACTTATGCCCTATTAGGAGAGCTTAGTGATCCACTCTACGGAAATCTGCGCGCCTCTTATATAAGTCGCTTTCAAAATGCTTACCATTACAAAACGGAGTTTGAGCCTATTGGAGGGGATATCGATTCTACCTTCTTGGAGATTTCCTATTCCAACTGGGTCGGAGATTCCACAGTTTGGAGCAAGGTTACGGCCTACGAGATTAAACAGACATTGCCTGATACTCGTTACTCAGGCAATCTGCAGAACTATCTAAAGGATGCCGAATATATCGGCTCCCACACCTACCAAGCCGGGAATAAAGAAGGCAAACACAAACTGCGTATCCCCGTAAATAATGAGTTAGGAAAGCGCATATACAAAGCCTCCAAAGAGCACCCCGAGTACTTTGCCTCACAGCAAGCTTTTGAGGAAAATCTACTGCGCGGTATCTATGTACATGCCACCACGGGGAACGGATGCATGCTGTCGATTTACAGTACGGCCGTAGTACTCTCCTACCGATACGAAAAGAGAGACACCACCAAAACAGGGGCCGATACGACCCTTATCGTAACTGCTGAAGAGAGCTTTGTGAATACCAAGCAACTCTATCTGCATCGTCAGTTTGAAACCGACAACAGTGGCCGGCTTCTAACGCCCAACCCCGATTATGCCTATATAACTTCACCGCAAGGATTGGCACTGTCGCTTACTCTCTCAGCGGAGGAACTGGGCCAAACTTTTTTGGACAACAATAAGAAGCTGACACGGCTTATCAACGAGGCTCCACTCGCCTTGCATATTGATCCGCCTGACATAGCCGGCTCTGTGATCCAGCCTGCTACTTATCTGCTTTTGGTGCCTGTCGATTCGCTTAACAACTTCTTTGAAATGGGAGAAACAGAGCGCTCTCAAAGTGATATTGCCTACCTCTCTTCAGCCTACAATATCACCTCGCGCGTCTATGAATTTAAGAATATCAGTCGCCTCGTTCACGAACACATAAGGAAGCATATCCAAACGGCTGAGGACGGCACTCAATCCATAGATACACCATTAGAGCTGGTTGCTCTGCCCGTCTCTCGGGAAACCATGGGAGGTAACGCCGGAGTAACCGCCACTATCTCCAACTTCATCTATCCTTCGGGAGCCCGAGTGCGGCTAAAGAATGGAAAGATAGCATTAGGTATTGTAAGTACGGCTTATATAAAAGATTAAACCATCGTGGTGAAATGACTCTTCCTGAGTACATTTCACCACTTCAGTATAAAGGAGGCAGGTTATGACAACATCTACAGAACCCCTACACATCCCCGGTCTCAGGCCTCGCCTGATCATCATGAACTTCATCCAATTCTTTATTTGGGGCTCGTGGCTTATTACGTTAGGGCGTTACTTGGGTAACGTGATGCAGTTTGATGGCATACAGATCGGTTATGTATTTGCTACGGCCGGTATTGCCTCTATCTTTATGCCTCCTCTACTGGGCTATGTAGCGGACCGATGGATCAATGCAGAGCGGGTGCTCGCTATCTGCCACTTGGTGGGGGCAGCACTCTATGCCGTTATGTATAAGATGCCTGCAACGGCAGGATTTTGGCCTGTATTTTGGCTCTTTTTAGGCATAAACTGCTGCTTTATGCCTACGCTTGCGCTCACCAATAGCATCGCCTATAATGCGCTTACCAAAGGGGGCTACAACGTAGTGAAAGACTTCCCACCGATACGGGTATTCGGGACCATCGGCTTTATCGTGGCTATGTGGTTGGTGAATCTGCTGGGGCTGATGGATAGCCCAAGCCAGTTCTTGATTCCTTTCATTGCTTCGGCGGTAATGGCCGGATACTCGTTCAATCTACCGGCTACACGTCCCGAAGGAAAAGGAAGGAAGGAAAAAAGGAGCTTTCTCTCCATTATGGGGTTAGACTCTTTTGTGCTCTTTAAGGATAAAAAAATAGCTGTTTTCCTTGTCTTCTCAATGCTACTGGGTGCTGCGCTGCAACTCACTAATGCATATGGAAACCAATTCTTAGACAGTTTTAAGGAGATCGGAGCGTTTGAAAATAGCTTTGCCGTAAAGTATCCTAATATATTGATATCCATATCGCAGATTAGCGAAACGCTCTTCATACTTACGATACCTTTCTTTTTGAAGCGATTCGGCATCAAAATAGTAATGCTGATGAGCATGCTTGCATGGTTTGGACGATTCTCCCTCTTTGCTGTCGGAGATCCGGGCTTCCCCGGCGTTATTGCGCTACTGCTCTCCATGATCGTGTATGGAATGGCATTTGACTTCTTCAATATCTCCGGCAGTATCTTTATGGAGGAAAATACGAATCCCTCCATGCGAAGCAGCGCGCAAGGACTCTTCATCTTGATGACTAACGGTTTGGGAACCATTATCGGTATGATAGCCGGCGGATGGGTTGTTAAGCACTTTGAGGCTACTACGGTAGCCGCTAACTGGCCTAAAGTTTGGTGGACCTTCGCAATCTACTCACTTGTAGTAGCCATCCTCTTCTTAATTCTTTTCCAATACAAGAAACCTGAGGTAGAAAAAGTAAAATAATAAATTCCTCTTCCGGGAGATTAAACTTCCGACAATATAAGCCGTCAAAGGCGTTGTAAGGCTTCCATAGGCGTGGGAAGCCTCCACTGCATGGTATATGCGTGCTCGCATATTTACGTTATAGAACCATAGCGCCGGGCTGTTATTATTGTGCTGCGATGCCTATCCCATGGGGGGATTGGAACTCGGCAGACATGAAAAGGAATTATTATGAAGAAAGAAAGAAATCTCCTCCGAAGTGGTAAGCTATTAGCCACTATTGGGTTGCTACTTGGCTTATCCGCCTCTCCTACTTTTGCTCAATCTCCCGACTCCACTTCATTTCCTCAAGAATTAACTCTTGATGCAGCGATCCGCATTGCACTCACAGAGAGCGCTAAAGTACGAATCGGAGATATGGAGGTGCAAAAGCAACAATACTCGCTCAACACTATTTACGGGAAATTATTCCCCGCCCTCAGCTTCTCAGCTAACTACAGCTATACGATCAAGAAGCAGGTAATGTATTTGGACGGCTTTCCAGGGGCCTCACAGATGCCACCCGAAATGATGGAAAAAGGTATTGAGATAGGACGCACGCACAATCTACAAGCAGGACTCTCTGCCGGCCTTCCTCTCGTCAACGTGGCTCTATGGGAAAGCATCTCCCTTGGAAAAGATGCTGTAGAGCTTACCCTGCGTAAAGCGCAAAGCTCACGGATCGACAAAGTGTGCGAAGTAAAGAAAGCTTTCTATACCGCTCTATTGGCAAAGGATACCTACGATGTAATCAAAAAAAGCTACGATAACGGCAAAAGCAACTACGAGCAAATCTGCAAACTATATGCACAAGGCTTAGTCGCCAAGTATGATATGATTAGCGGTGAAGTGCGGATTAAGAATTTAGAACCGACTCTCTTGGAAGCTGCCAATAGAAAGACATTGACCCGCAAGGCTCTACTCATATTAATAGGATTAGACCCCGATACGGAGCTATCCCTGAAGGGGGAGCTAACCGATTTTGAAAGTGAAGCATCCAAAGCCTATTTTTCGGGACAAACGCTCTCCATTGAGGGAAATTCAATGCTGAGAGAATTAGAGATGCAGCGCCAAATGCAGCAAAAGAACCTAAAACTCGCTAAATATTCATTTATTCCTACCATAAGTTTCGGACTGAAGTACAACTATAGCTTCTCAAGCAATAAATTTAATCTGGATAACGACCGGCTTTGGACTCCCTTTTCGGCACTTAATATTACCTTTTCATTTCCCTTACTCGAAGGAGGAAGCCGCTACTTTAAGATCAAGCAAGAGCAGCTCGCACTCTCTCAACTGGATCTGTCGCGACGAGATGCAGAACGACAACTTACTCTCGGCATGCAACAGTACAGCGACCAGCTTGTAACAGCCATTCAAAGCCTTGGAGCTGCAGAAAATGCAGTTAAAGCCGCAGAGCAGGGCTACACTATTGCAGAAAAGCGTTACGAGACAGGCGAGGGAACCCTCTTAGAGGTCAACGATGCCAATGTAGCCCTACTCCAGGCAAGATTAAACTATAACCAAGCTATCTTCAGCTTCATGCAAGCAAGGGCTGAAATGGATAGAATCGCTGGTAAAGGATTGCCGGACGAAGCTGATAGCAATACGAATCAGCAACAATAAATCACGGGGTAAAAACAAACCATTATACGCACGCATAACGCAAAAACAGATTGAAGTATGAAATATTCTACACGAACGCTTAAAGGCATCTTTGCCACTCTTTTGCTCGTAACATTGGTTGGGGCTCAGAGCTGCTCCAAACAAGGGAAAAAAGAAGGAGACAATGCGCAAGCTGAAGCAGTACCGGTAAGCACGGTAACTGTAGCGCAAGAGCTTATCAATTTGGATGAGGTATTCACCGCAACGATAGAGCCTTTTAAAAGCAATAATATATCGTCTCAAATGGGCGGACGAATTAAACGTATTGCTGCCGAAGTGGGGAATACAGTGGCAAAGGGTCAGGTGCTCGCAGAGATGGATAACAGTCAGCTCACCCAAATGAAGGTTAAGCTGGAAGATGCCCGTCTTTCCTTTGCCCGTACGGATGAATTGTACAAAATAGGGGGTATCAGCAAAGCGCAATGGGATGCCGCCCGAAGCGCCAAAACAATAGCGGAAACCGCCTATACCAATATGTACGAGAATACAGTGCTGCGTAGCCCCATCAGTGGCGTGGTAACAGCGCGAAACTACGATGCGGGCGATTTGGCGTCGCCGCAGCTACCCATTTTCGTCGTGGAACAGTTAGATCCGGTAAAGGTACGCATCAATGCATCGGAAAAGGACTTTCCGTCCATTACAAAAGGGCAGAAAGCAATTGTAACCGCAAGCACGCTCGGCGACGAATCCTTTGAAGCTGCCGTATCGCTCATCTCTCCTACGCTGGATCCTATGAGCCACACATTTGGCGTGGAACTATCGGTAAACAATAAGGGTAAGCAGCTGCGCCCCGGTATGTATGCTAAAGTGAAGCTCAACTTTGGGCAAAGCGAAGCAATCCTTATCCCGGATCGCGCCGTGATTAAGCAGGTGGGCAGCGGCGAACGTTATGTGTATATCCTCAATGGAAGCAAGGCGGAACGCCGTACCGTTACGATTGGTCGGCAAATAGAAGATCGCGTTGAAGTAACCGATGGGCTAACGCCGGGCGAAGTGGTTATCGTAGAGGGAAGCAACCGCCTGAATAACGGCACAACCGTAAAGGTAACCGGCGAAAATAGTAACGAAGCGCAAACAACTACCACTAAGGAGCAATCAAATCAATGAGCAGCATCTATCAAGGCGCTGTTAAGCGTCCTATAACCACTATACTGATCTTTGTGGCACTTGCTGTGCTGGGGATATTCTCCCTATCCAAGTTGCCCATTGATCTGTACCCGAAGATCGATACGGGTAATATCATCGTAATGACCACGCTACCGGGTGCCGGGCCGCAAGATATAGAAACCAACCTCACTAATCCTATAGAAAATACGCTGAACGGGGTTGCCAACGTAAAGCATATCACTAGTCAGAGCCGCGAAAACATATCGGTAGTTAACCTTGAATTTAACGAAGGTACCGATATAGATGCCGCTACCAACGATGTGCGCGATAAGTTGGGTACGCTGAACGATATTCTTCCCGAGGAAGCGCATCAACCTATGATTTTTAAGTTCGGGTTGGACGATATCCCCATTCTCTTTATTTCCGCTACGGCAAAGGAGAGTGCGATGGCGCTGGGGAAGATATTGGACGATCGGGTAGTTAACGCGCTGGCAAAAATAAACGGCGTGGGAGCAATCAATTACGCCGGAGCCGTGCAGCGACAAATACAGGTATACTGCGATCCCGCAAAGCTGGAAGCGTACGGAATTACCCTGCAACAGGTAGCCACCATCATTAGGGCTGAGAATAGCAATATACCTGCGGGGCAAATCGATGTGGGTAGCCAAACCAATTCATTACGTGTTCAGGGCGAATTTACCTCTCCGGATCAGCTGAACGATATAGTGCTGACATCTCGCGCCGGGCAGAATGTATATCTGCGTGACGTAGCTCGCGTTGAGGATACATCTCAGGAACGAATACGCGAAACATACCTTCGCGACGGCCGCGGCGCGATGATATTTGTAAATAAGCAAAGCGGTGCCAATTCGGTGGAAATAGCCCGTAAGGTAAAAGCCGAGATGGAGCGCATACGTCCCACGCTTCCGTCTGATGTACAGCTGGATATCGTGAGCGACAGTAGTGATTTCATCATTAACAGCGTAAACAACCTGAAGGATACTATCTTTATTACCTTCTTTGTGGTTATGCTGGTGGTATTGCTCTTCTTAGGGCGCTGGCGAGCCACATTCATCATTGTGCTAACTATCCCCCTCTCATTGGTCAGCAGCTTTATCTATTTGATGATAACGGGCGGTACGCTTAATATCATATCAATGAGCTCTATATCGATAGCGATCGGTATGGTGGTGGACGATGCCATAGTGGTATTGGAAAATATCACTACTCATATTGAGCGGGGCAGCTATCCGAGTCAGGCGGCGGTACACGCCACCAACGAAGTGGCTATATCGGTATTCGCCTCCACGCTTACGCTTTTGGCTGTATTCCTGCCGTTAACTATGGTGGGCGGTATGGCGGGAATCATGTTCCGTCAGCTGGGGTGGATTGTCAGCATTGTGATGATTATTTCGCTCCTTTGTGCCATTTTGCTTACACCAACGCTCTGTTCGCTCATGTTGCGCCGCAATAAGGGTGCCAAACGTACGCTAATGCAGCGTTTTGCCGATGGTATGCTGCAACCGGTGGAACGCTTCTATTTGCGCTCGCTTCGGTTTGCCGTTTCGCATCGTGCCGTTATTATCGTTAGTGCTGTGGTGATCTTTGGCGGCTCGCTTTTCCTGGCGCGCTTTATCCATACCGAATTTATGCCGCAGAGCGATAATTCCTATCTGAAAGCCACCGTTGAGTATCCGCTGGGTACTTCCATTGATGTGAGCCGTAAGCTGGGAATGGAGCTGAAGGAAAAGTGGTTAGCCGAGCACCCCGAAATAAAATCAATCGGCTTTTCCGTGGGTCAGGCCGATGCAAGCAACTCCTTTGCCGCAATGGGGCAGAGTGGCTCTCATCTAATAGATTTCACCATTGTGCTGACTGATCCCGATAAGCGCAAGCAGAGCGTCTTCCAATTTGCCGACAATTTGCGCGATGAACTGAGCAAAATCCCCGGATTGGAGCGCTACAACGTATCTACCAGTAATATGGGAAATATGGGCGGTGGCGTGAATATTGAGCTGTACGGCTACGATTTTGCCGCTACTGATGAAATAGCACGCAAGGTGATGGACGGAATGATGCAAACCTCCTCCTGCGCTGCAGCCATCAATAACCGCCAAAACTATATGCCGGAGTACAATATGCACTTCGATCGCCAAAAGCTCGCTGAGAACGGCTTAAACCTCTCCTCCGCTGCTTTCTTCCTGCGTAATGCAATTAACGGGGCGCTGGCCTCCTATTACCGCGAAGATGGTAAGGAATACGAGATCCGCGTCCGCTTAGCTCCGGAGGCGCGCCGCTCCCTCGAGGATATCGGCAACATATTGGTTTATTCGCCTAAGGGTAAGGCTATTCGGCTTAGCGAACTGGGTACGATAGAAGAGCTTTATACGCCTCCAACGATATATCGTAAGGACCGCCAGCGCTGCGTTACTATCGCTTGTACCCCCAAAGCGGGCGTTCCGCTTTCCACTTTGGTTAATGATGCCCGAAAGGTATTGAACAATGTAGAGTTCCCCGGCGGATACTCTTACAAATTGGCGGGCTCCTTTGAGCAACAACAGGAATCCTTTGCCGATATGGCTATCTTGTTGCTACTCATTGTGTTCTTGGTCTACATTGTAATGGCGGCGCAGTTCGAGAGCCTCTACGATCCTTTTGTGGTGATGTTCTCCGTTCCGTTCGCCTTTACCGGGGTAATATTGGGCTTGTTGCTCACGCGAACCACGCTGAGCCTTATCGCCCTAATCGGCGCTATTATGCTGGTCGGCATCGTAGTGAAGAACGGGATTGTGCTGATCGACTATACCCGTTTAGCGCGAGAACGGGGTGCATCGGTACGTAGTGCCGTGCTGATTGCCGGCAGAAGCCGATTGCGTCCGGTACTGATGACTACGCTCACCACGGTGCTCGGTATGGTTCCGATGGCACTCGGCATCGGTCAGGGAAGCGAAATGTGGCAACCGATGGGAGTTACCGTAGCTTTTGGGCTAACGATCTCCACTTTGGTTACCCTCATCCTCATTCCCACCTTGTACACAGCCTTTTCCGGCGGAAGCATACGGCGGAAACGGCATAATCAAATAAAGAAATACCAAAAGAACGCTATCTGATTATGAACGAACAACGAGCCGTATTCATCGCCTACAACCGTGCGCATCATGGAATTATTGTTGATACGCTCCAGAAGATGAACCTCCGCGGCTACACGGAGTGGAACGATGTGCTGGGCAAAGGCAGTAAAACCGGTGAACCGCACTTGGGCAGCCACGCCTGGCCCACCGTCAATGGAGCTATGTTGGTGATCTGCAGTGCGGAGCAAAGCAAAAATCTGCTCACCGCCCTCCGCAAAATTGACCAATCCGTTCCGCGTCTCGGGCTGCGTGCCTTTACTTGGTCCGTATTGGATGCCATATAGTATTTTGGGATGTAAGAATGTTGTATCTTTGCAACGCGTTGAAGCACGAACAATAGAAACAACAGATTAAGCAGACGAATCCGATTATGAGCAACCTTTACGGCAACCTGATTCCCAACACCTTCTTCACCACCAAGGGAAGTGGAGAGAGCGATTTGGAGCTTCATGCAGGCTCGTACCACATGGCATTGTATGATGCCGGTATAGCCGACTATAACATCATGACCTACTCCAGCGTCCTTCCCGCCACGGCACACCTCGCTTCGATGGACGAAATAGATATGCCTCCCTTTGGCAGCGAAATGAAAACCATTATGAGTGTATCGCACGGCTTTCAGGACGAGTTCGTTTCCGCCGGTATTGTATATGCTTGGATGTATAAGGATGAGAACTTTGACGAAAAGGCAGGCGGCTTGGTATGCGAAGTAAACGGGCGTTACCGAATCGAAGAGCTTGAATCGCGTCTTATCCGTGTGATCAACGATCTGCACCAGAAGACATACAATCAATACTATTTAGGTGAATTGAACTTCATCACTGAGGGAATCACCATTACTAAGCGGTACGGTACCGCATTAGCTTCCCTCTGCTTTGTAGACTTCATACAGCCTACCTCCCCAATGCCGGAGGTTTAAGCAAACTTCCTTCTATAAAACGATAAGGAAAATCTACAGATAAGCCGCTTCTTGGTTAAGAGGAGCGGCTTATTCTTTTATTCCACGCACCGCATTATTTAAGGTCTTAAGCGGAAAAGATAAGAATAAAGAAGAGTTAGCCCGAAAGAGAAAGGTTTGGCTTATGTGTTGATAATTCATTGAGATTGTGTACCCTTACAGGATAGCGTTTGGGGATCTAATACACTATTGGAGAAACTATCAAAATAAAAAGGTCGCTATCAAAATGATCATGCTGTTTCATGTATATTAGCATTCTTCTAAAAAAGTCACGGACATTTATAAACATCCGTGACTTTTTATGATTAGAAAAGATTTCTATAACAGAAAGTTTTTCTATCGCAGACCATTAACTTTCTATCGCTTGATCGTCAGTTGCTGCGCATCCATTATTCCGCTCTCGTTCCGGAATACGACCAAATATGACCCTTCAGCGAATCCTTCAACACATATTTCCACTTTGCCTTTTGCATCTGAGGTTAGCGTTTGGAGTAAAATACCATCAGTCCCGTAAATCCTAACTTGAGATATTGGTGCTGTGCCAAGTAAAGTTGCCTTCGAGTTTGCAGGATTAGGGAAGAGAGAAGGCTTGGGAGAAACTATAGATTCGGCACCAGTCGTGAAAGTTGCACGTATCTTTACTTTACTCCTCACTACAAAACGCTTACTTGAAGTGATGTCTTCATTGTTTGCCATTAACTTATCAAGCTTGTATCCAGATTCCGGAATAACTTCTACCGTAAGCTCTTTACCATAAGGTACAGCTTTGAGATCATCCGCTCCCTTGATAACAATCTGTCCATTTGCTGATTTCGAAACGGTAACTTCAAAAGACAATATATTGCCATTACAGGTTCCATCGTAGCCAGCATATTCTGTACGTGTTTTCGTTGCTGTCCCTGCTTTTGCATCTGAAAATACAAACCAAGTTTTGTCTTGAGCGATATCTACTGCATGTTTAGTAATAACATTTACCCCTTGTTTCTCAGCTGCATTTATCTCTGCTGCTGTTGCGACAATAAATAACGCAAAATCGGCATCAATTCTATTCGGCAGCGCATTTGCGATTTTTTCCATAGCTTCGCAGCCAAAGTTATTTTCTTCGCAGGAGAGATATACAAGAGAGGGGCACATGGAAATATCCAATGTCGTTAATTTGTTAGAATAGCAGTATATCCCTTGAAGATCAGTGCACTGAGACAAAATCAGCGATTCCAATTGATTGTTACTACATTGAATATCAGTCATTTTTCTACACCCGGAAACATCTAATGATGTCAACTGATTGAAGTCGCATGACAAATCTGTAAGTTCAGGGCATTGTTTAACAGCCAAGAACGTTAACTTGTTTTTTCTACAAGCCAGCATAGTCAGCTTCTTATAATTTGACATATCCAATGAAGTTAATTGATTTGCAGCGCAAAGAAGCGATGATAAATCTTGGCATTTAGACACGTCAATAGTTGACAGTTTATTTCTGCTACAATTCAGCCTACTTAACTTTGTACATTTGGATACATCTATACTCGTTAGAATATTGTCATAACACATAAGCTGTTCCAAATTTTCGCATTTAGTCAAATCAAGAGATGTCAATTTATTGAAGTAGCATTCTAATATTGTTAGCTTGGGACATCTTGATAAGTCAAGCTCTGTCAATTGGTTTTTGCCACAATCCATTTCTTCTAGGTTGGGCCAATGCGAGAGATCTAACTTAGCTATTTGATTTTTCCGAAAGAAAAACTTTGTCAGGTTTTCACATTCTAACTGATCCAAGGATGTCAGCTGGTTTTCTTGACAGCTTAGGGTTTTTAGTTCTGTACTCGTTACTTTCAATGATGTTAATCCATTATTGTCACAAATTAGTTCTGTAACGTTCCCTTTCAAAGTCACTGTTTTGTCTGTAAGAGTATAGGTATTCTCGCTTCCCAGGACAATAGCTTCCTTTAACCCTGTAGCAGTAACAACTCCTGTACCTTCTATTTTTAATATGACTGTCTCACCCACCTGCTTATTTGTTACAAACGTAATACTATTCTCTGCAAGCGTGTAATCTGCACAAGTTCCTTCAAGCCCATCGTATCTAGTACGTTTTTGTGTTCCAGCTCCTGCTTGAGCAACAGAAAATACATTCCAATTCTTCCCTTTAGCAACATCTACTGCGTGTTTCGTAATGACATTTACCCCTTGTTTTTTAGCAGCATTGATCTCAGCGTCTGTTACAACAACAAAGACTGCATAATCTTCATCATCTGCAGTCGGCAATGTATTTGCGATTTTATCCATAGCCTCACACTCAAAGTTATTTTCCTCGCATCTGAGCGTTAGAAGACGTGGGCATTTGGGGAAGTCTAATGTCTTTAATTTATTTGAATAGCAGAGTATCTCTTCAAGAGCGACACACTGAGACAAGTTCAACGATTCCAATTGATTGTTACTACATTCAATGTAGGTCATCTTTTTAGCCTCTGAAACATCTAACGCTTTCAACTGATTATTGTTACAATACAATGTTGTAAGCTCCGGACATTGTTTTACAGACAAGTTCGTTAACTTGTTTTTCCTACAAGATAATCGCTGTAACTTTTGGTGATTTGACATGTCCAATGAGGTCAATTCATTTTCACTACAAAGAAGCACCGACAAATTTTGGCAATTCGACACATCGACTGAGGATAAACTATTTTTTGTGCAGTTTAAATTAACCAACATAACGCATTTGGATAGGTTTATACTCGTTAGCTGATTATCATTACAACTAAGCCGTTCCAAATTTTCGCATTCGGTTAAATCAAGAGATGTCAACTTATTACGATAGCATTCTAAGGTAGTTAGCTTTGGGGACTTTGTCACATTAAGTGCTGTCAGTCCGTTGTTGCCACAGTCCAGTTCTGTAACGTCACCGTTTAACGTCACCGTTTTATCTGTAAGAGTGTATATTTTATCACTACTTCCCAGAGTTATAGCTTCCTTTACCCCCGTAGCAGTAACTGCTCCTGTTCCATTGATTTTTAATTTGATTGTCTCACCTATTTTCTTTTCTGTAGTGAAAGAAATACCCTGTGCTCCGGCAGGAATTATAAAGGCAACAAGAGCCAATAGAAAGAATATCTTTTTTGTAATATCAGTCTTCATATTATTTCATTCTTAATCCGTGTTTTTATAAATCACAAATACTCGCAAAGAGTATGTCAACGACTTTAGTAACCTTCAAACTTCACGTCTTACTCAGAAAAGCAATCCAAGTAAGCTTTCATTTTGCCAATAAGCCCCAATATTCCAAATTATTAGAAAGGATATAAAACTATCTTCTCAATAATAGCGTATCTTCGAACGAGCGAGTATTGGGGCAGAATAAACTCCTCGGATGGTATTTCTCATAACAATTCCGGAAAATCAACTTCTATATTTCTCTAACAACTTCACAGCGACATTCCATCAGGACAGAAAGGCCGCCTCTTGTTTTGATATTTCTTAAATGTCGAGTTTTCTTCTAATAATGCATCTCTTTCGCTAATAAAGAACTTGAAAACTAATGAATCAAGATCTGAAAGTAAACAGTTTGCAACAAATAGTGTATTTTAAATGCTTTGTTTGTATTATAAACATTCATTTTTATAGCCACTATAGTCTCCCTTATAACCGTAGGCAAATATATAGTAATTATTATTAATCTTGAAATATGTCTCTATTTAATACCTCGAATCAAATGTAATTTGGAGAGGATTACTTTATGGAGGCTTCTTTAGGCATTTTGTAATTTAGCCTTTTATGGGGCTACCGCTTAGTAAGTCTTGTATTGCCGTAGGATTAATCGGTTAAGTCGCAAAAATAGATAGTTTCAAGGACGAATTGCTGCAATCTGCTCTTTAATGCAGTGAAGACCCCTCTATAGCATTACTTGTATTCGGAATACATAACTCCGGATATTCTTCAAAGGTAAAGAGGAGCGGCTTATTCTTTTATCCCACGCAGCGCATTATTTAGGGTCTTAAGCGAAAAAGATAAGAATATAGAAGAGTTAGCCTGAAAGAGAAGGGTTTGGCTTATGTGTTGATAATTCATTGAGATTGTGTACCTTTGCAAATGCTTTGCGCAATCTCTGCTTACGGGGCACCCTTGTGATCCTTGTATCACGGCAAAGAGGAGTAGTCGGCATATTGCGTTTAGACGAAAGAAACTAATTAAAACGAGCAAAAGAATGGATTTTATCAAATTAGTCAACGACGAATTCAAGACGGGTAAGCAACATCCCCTTTTCACTGTAGGAGATACTATTACGGTTGAATACCGTATCAAGGAGGGCAACAAAGAGCGTATCCAGAAGTATCGCGGTGTAGTACTTGCCATTAACGGACACCAAGAAAAGCGTCGCTTTACCGTACGTAAAATATCAGACGGTATTGCAGTAGAGCGTATTTTCCCGTACGACAGCCCATTTATTGAGAATATTACAGTAGAGCGTCATGGTAAAGTACGCCGAGCTAAGCTTTACTACCTGCGTGAGCGTACCGGTAAGTCAGCTCGTATTAAGGAGCGTCGCTTTATTTCTAAGAGTGTAAAGCAATAAATTTATCCGCAAGAGAGTAGCTCTCTATTAACCTAAGAGAGGCATTGCATGGGATATAAAATCCTCGCAGTGCCTCTCTTCTTTCCGGGAAGCCATACAAGGGGCTTAGTTCCCCACAACATTTTCAAAAAAAGGTACTGATCTATGAATTAAAACATCTGTATCTTTTGGGAAGAAGGTTCTGATCTTTTATTTGAAACATACAGATCTTTTTTTACGAGCTGCCGACCGTACTGCTATATATATTTGATGCAAAAGCGAGCACTGACAAACCGCTTCTTTTAGGAAGAGCAATTATGGATGTTCGGTTCACGGTATCATTGTTTTATGTACCTTTACACTTATTACTTATCGAGTGTTCTGTTTGAAGTTAGTTTTCCGGTAGACTTTTTCCGATGCAATTATTTCGTCACACAATAGCTTTGGACAAACGAAAAAAAGACTTGTCCGTCAAGCGACCTATCCTTATATTTTGGTTAACTATAGCAGTACTTGCCATTCCCAATATTGCACTCAGTATAACGGAGCGTATGCCCCCGGCAGCCACCATAACCAATATATTGCTACCGGTGTCCGTGTTGTGGCTACTGATGACGCTTAGCCGACGTCCCGGCAAAGTAACGTGGCTGCTCTTTCTGCCACTCATAGTTGCAGGCTTTCAAATGGTGCTCATCTATCTTTACGGATGCTCTATAATAGCGGTAGATATGTACCTCAACCTCTTTTCCGCTAATTCGGGAGAGGCTACAGAGCTGTTGGGTAATATTTTCCCTGCCCTCATCGCTGTGGTAATAGTCTATTTAGCACCGCTTGTTTTGGGTACAATTTCCCTATGCAAGAAAGACCTGCTCCCTTCCACTTTTATCTTACGGCAACGTCGGATAGCTCTTATAGCGGTTGCCTTGGGAGTGGTAAGTATCGGAGTGAGTTATGCCACGGATCGTGAGTACAGAGCCAAGCTACACCTCTATCCGGTCAATGTGGGTTACAACTTGGTACTCGCTGTAGAGCGGGCGCATGCTACGGTAAACTATGCCAAAACCTCAGAGGAATTTACATTCAACGCTAAGAGTACGCATATTGCTGACGACCGCGAGATATATGTACTGGTGATCGGCGAAACGGCAAGAGTACATAATTTTAGTTTGTACGGATACAAGCGAAAAACGACTCCCCTATTAGATAGTACTTCGGGCTTAGTGACATTTACCAATGTGCTCACCCAATCGAATACCACACACAAGAGTGTATCCCTCATGATGTCTGCCGCAACAGCAGAAAACTACGATCGCATCTATCATGAAAAGGGTATCGTAACCGCATTCAAGGAGGCAGGATTCCATACGGTCTTTATCTCTAATCAATGTCCTAATCGTTCGTTCATTGATTTCTTTGGAAAAGCAGCCGATGAATGGGTATTTATCAAGGGAAAATTCAGTAAAAAGGCTAATGTAACCGATATTAGTATGCTCCCCTTCCTAAAGGATGTACTGGACAAAGGGAGAAAGAAGGAGCTTATCATACTGCATTCTCATGGCTCGCACTTCAATTACTGCCAGCGCTATGAAGCTGCACATGCTGTATTTAAGCCCGATGATGCAAGTGCAGTAAAGTGGTCCAATCGAGCTTCACTTATCAATGCCTATGACAATTCAATCCACAGTACGGATAGCTTCCTGCATGGTGTGATCATGCAGCTCCGGCAGAGCGGAGCTCAATCGGCCATGCTCTACACATCGGATCATGGTGAAAATATATTTGACGATAGTCGTCGACTCTTTTTGCATGCCTCCCCAGTGCCGTCCTACTATGAGCTTCACGTACCATTCATTGTGTGGATGTCAGATCCCTACCGCAGTACCTATCCTTCAGTAGTAGCCACACTACAGAACAACAGGCATAAGAATGTATCAAATAGTAAGTCGACATTCCACACGATGCTTGAAATGGCAGGCATAGACACGCCCTATCGCGAGGATACTCTTTCAGTAGCCAGCTGCAAGTACACGCCCTCCGAATGGATGTACCTCAGCGATCACAATAAGCCGGTGCCGGTGGAGAAGATATTGAGGAGTGAGGAAGATATTGTCAAGGTACACAACCTATCGCACCATCCGTAAAGTCGGATACAGGAAGTAACCTTACCAGTACTACCATTTCATCGAAGGGGTATATCCCCTTGATATTCAAGATGCCACAGAAAGAAAAAAGCAGCCGGTATCGCACGATACCGACTGCCGCAAAATTTTATCATTATGAGTGGTCCCACTTGGGCTTGAACCAAGGACTCCCTGATTATGAGTCAGGTGCTCTAACCAACTGAGCTATGGGACCTCCGCCACTGAGCTTTTGCATAGAGAAAAAGCCCATACATGACTTTAGTGACGACAAAGGTAATGCTTTTTATTTTTTCTCACAATACCATGCCGATACCATATCACTACTTAGCTTTGGTTGCCGCCATAATATTGTTGGTAGTAAGCTTGATATGCCCCTTGGGTTACATCGTTGAGCCACTTATCGTGAGTGAGATACCATTGCACAGTGCGCTCTAATCCCTCTTCAAAGCAGAGAGAGGGAGCCCATCCGAGTTCCTGCTTGAGCTTAGTGGCATCAATAGCATAGCGCAGATCATGACCGGCTCTATCGGCCACATAAGTAATAAGCGACTCGGAGTATCCCTTTGGACGGGCGAGTAAGCGGTCTGTGGTAGCTATCAGTAGCTTAACAAGATCAATATTGCGCCATTCGTTATCTCCTCCTATGCAGTAGGTCTCTCCGATGCGTCCCTTATGTAGAACGAGATCAATGGCGGCAGCATGGCCTTCTACATAGAGCCAGTCGCGCACGTTATCTCCCTTTCCATAGATAGGAAGAGGCTTGCCTAAACGTATATTGTTGATGAAAAGTGGAATTAACTTTTCGGGAAATTGGTAGGGGCCATAGTTATTAGAGCAGTTTGAAATAAGTGTAGGTAATCCATAGGTATCGTGGTATGCTCGTACAAAGTGATCCGCAGAAGCTTTAGAGGCCGAGTAGGGACTATGCGGCTCATAGCGGTTGCACTCAGTGAAAGCCGGATCACCGGAAGCGAGGGCGCCATACACTTCATCGGTACTGATTTGGTAGAATCGCTTCCCTTCAAAGTGCTCTCGCCAAGCTTCCTTTGCAGCCTCTAAAAGGGTTAGAGTGCCTAATACATTCGTTTGCACAAAGGCAAGGGGCTCGCGAATGCTTCTATCCACATGACTCTCGGCTGCAAGGTGGATAACCGCATCAATGTGATGGGTTGCAAAGAGATCATTCACCAGCGCAGCATCAGTTACATCCCCTTTAACGAAGCAGTAGTTAGGCTCGTTGGCTACATCAATGACATTGGCGAGATTGCCTGCATAGGTAAGTTTATCAAGGTTGATGATGTGATAGTGCGGATAGCAACGTACCAAACGACGTACTACATGCGAACCTATGAAACCGGCACCACCGGTGATAAGAATACTTTTCTCAAATTTCATAGCGATAAGTCGTATTGAATGAACTCAAAAAGGGTATCTTCCCAATCATCTATATAGCAGTGTAATGCATGACGTATTTTGCCTTTGTGCAGTACTGAGTAAGCCGGACGCACTGCTTTAGTCGGGAAAAGAGATGAGGCGCAGGGCAATACTTTGCAGTGCTCAAGCCCCGCAGCACGAACCGCCGAAGCAATCATATCATAGCGAGAGCATTCTCCTTCAGATGAGTAGTTAAAGATCTGTTGCTCCGGTACGGAATTGCTTCGGATTACACGAAGTATGGCTTCTGCAAGTTTGGGCGCATAAGTAGGGGTTCCTATTTGATCGTCCACCACGTAGAGCGTATCCCGCTCAGTAGCCAAGCGAAGCATGAAGCGAACAAAGTTATCTCCCCAAGGCGCATAGAGCCAAGAAGTGCGGAATATATAATAGCGGCACCCGGAGTCAAGGATCGCCTTCTCCCCTGCCAGTTTGCTTGCTCCGTAGACATTGAGAGGATGTGGAGTGGTTGTCTCTGTGATAGGCTCAGTTTGGGTGCCATCAAAGAGGTAATCGGTAGAGATATGTACAAGAAGCGCCCGACTCTCATAAGCTGCTTGCGCTAAGCGTCGCACGGCTTCGCAATTGACTTGAAAAGCCTTGTCCTGCTCTTCCTCTGCGCGCTCTACATCGGTGTAGGCTGCGCAATTGAGGATTATCTCGGGATGATGCTGTGATACAATAGACTCAATCGCCTTTGCATCGGTAATATCCAGAGAGGAATGATCGGCATACAGGATCTCCTCGCTCTCTCCCAAGAGGCGTTGAAAGGCAATTCCCAGCTGACCACCGGAGCCGGTTACCAGAATGCGTTTATTCATTCAAAGGGGGAGACAAAATCAATGAAACGAGCTCTGTGAAGATCCTTCTCCGAGCGAATAGCTTGCTCTAAGGGAATGCCCCAATCAATCGCTAAGTCAGGATCAAAAGCATCTATACCTCCCTCGTTTTCAGGGGCATAGTAGCTATCACAACGGTACTGAAAGATCACCTCCCTACTAAGTGTTGCAAATCCATGTGCCATCCCTTTGGGGAGAAAGAGCTGACGTTTATTCTCTCCACTGAGCCGTACAGCCACATGCCGGCCGTAAGTAGGGGAGCTGCGCCTAAGGTCTACTGCTACATCCATGACCTCACCGAGTACCACACGCACTAATTTTGCTTGTGCATGCGGTGGGGTTTGGAAATGTAATCCCCGAACTACACCATACTGCGAATGGCTTTCGTTGTCTTGTACAAAGCGAACAGCCGGGTCTACCCACTCGTGGAAGTGTGCTTCGCGAAAGCTCTCAAAGAAGCAACCGCGACTATCTTGAAATACTTCCGGCTCAATGACTATAACCCCTTCAATGGGAGTGGTAATTATATTCATGGCAGTAAAGACATTAAGTATTGCCCATAGCTGTTGTGTTGCATGGAGAGAGCCGTTTGGTGCAGTTCGTTGGTGGATATCCACCCATTCCGGAAAGCAATCTCTTCCGGACAAGAAACCTTTAGTCCCTGACGTTTCTCCAATACCTCCACAAAGATAGAGGCTTCTGCCAAGCTTTCGAAAGTACCTGTATCGAGCCAAGCGAAACCACGGCCAAAGAGTTTGATATCTAACTCCTTCTGCTGAAGAAAAGTTTGGTTAATAGAAGTGATCTCCAGCTCACCGCGTGCTGACGGGGTGACCTTTTGCGCTATTTGTACTACCCTATTGGGATAGAAGTAGAGACCTACTACGGCATAATGGCTTTGGGGATGGAGCGGTTTTTCCTCAATAGAGACGATATGCCCCTCCTTGTCCAGTGTAGCCACTCCATAGCGTTCGGGATCCTGTACATAGTGTCCGAATATGGTAGCTCTCCCATTTTGCTCTGCGTTTAGTACTGCATCCCGCATCATCGCCGGGAAGCCATGCCCATAGAAAATATTATCTCCGAGCACTAAGCATACGTTGTCGTTGCCAATAAAATCTTTCCCAATGATAAAGGCCTCGGCTAAGCCACGTGGCTCCTGCTGCTCTGCATAATGAAGGGTTACCCCATAGGTGGAGCCATCCCCTAAGAGACGTTTAAAAGAGGGTAGATCAAGTGGTGTCGATATGATGAGTATTTCCCTAATCCCCGCCAACATTAGTGTGGAGAGGGGGTAATAAATCATAGGTTTATCGTATATGGGAAGTAGCTGCTTCGATACGCCTCTTGTGATTGGGTGTAAGCGTGTGCCGCTTCCTCCTGCAAGTATAATTCCTTTCATTGGTTGTGGGTTGACAATAGGTATGATTTATCAGTGTAAATATACAAAATTGAAGTGTTCCGGTTTATTGCTATCACCTTTTTGTATCTCGGCAACTACCACAGAACAATTGAAGATAGTTGGAATGGGTACAGCGGTGCTTTCTCCACGAGCAGTTGCTTCCGCCCAAGCGCTACACTGCTCATGCGTCCATATGCCTATGCGTTGTCCGCGTAGGGAGTAGAAGGTCATTTGCAGTTTACAATGCTCTTCTTTGAGAGAATTCAGCATTTGCAGTGCTATATAGAGTGGAGAGAGTAGATTTTGCTCCTCGTCATTTGCCATGCCGGGTGGATTGCCGTTCGAATTTGCTTTGCCGGGCGTCGCATAACCTACCGAGGCAGCTGCTGCATGCCAGTTAGCCGGTAGCAGGGATTCACAATCAAAGCAACTTCTTTCTAATGCAATACCCTCCTTGCGATCCTCTATGGTGATCTGGCTTGCCGTATAAGTCATCTCCTCAATGATAAGAGTATCAGAGAGGCGAACTAAGGCTATCTGTCCATTTGTATTGGGTAGTGAGGGGAAAGTACGGCTTTCTGCAATCTCCTCTGCAGTTATATGATGTGTGAGAATAAGAGCTTCTGCCCAAGGCGTGACAGCCCGATAAGCATTTGCTTCTAAAAGGCGATGGCTCGTCTTTATAGGTACAATCTTTCCCAAGCGTCCTTCACTTCGCAAAGCAAAGCCGTATTCATTGAGATCTACACGCTCTGTTCCGCTATTGTAAAGCTCTATGTACTCGGCTGAAGAAGCTATTGGCCGGGGCATTACTTCACTTAAGCACAGGGAGGTACTGGCTCGCTCTGTAGTGTGGGAAGAGCCATTATCTTCTACTTGAAAGATAATCTCCTCATCCGGACTGAGCGCCCCATCCGGATAGCGTACTCCGGTAATAGAGAGCGTATAAATACCCTTTCCAAGCGGTGCTTTGAGTGCAAGTTCGATGTTTTTCTTTTGGACTGTGCCCGGTAGTACCTCCTTAGGCGGAGTGATCTCAAATGAGGCTTTACTAATGTCGGGTGTATCACGGCATAGTAGTGAAATGGCATGCTCCGAGAGCTTCATATCCGCAATAATAGACTCTTGCGTACTGCTGATACTGGGCGTAAGTGGCTCGTCGGCAAAGCTAAGCTCATGGATGCTCAAGCGGTCGGCTGCATTCGTTTTGCTGCATACGAAGGCGAGTGCCGTGGTAAATGCCTTTCGTTTACTTGAGTAAGCACTCTGCGGCAATGAAGCTTCTCCAATCAAACGAAATTCATTTTTAAGATCGTTGTATGTATTCAGATAGAGCTGCCAATGGCCGGTGGCATCTTTATTGATGCGCCAATCGATGCGATTCATATTACTCGTGTAGGGATAGCTGAGTCCATCCCCCAAAAGAGACTTGGTAGTCCCTATCCGATAGTATCCTTCGGGCATCTCTTCGGCGGTAAGTGTAACAAGAAGAGGCGGATTATTAGCACCCACTTCGAGGGCCACCCAGTCCTTTTCTTCGTTACCTGCACTATTGCGAATGGCCCTATAGGGATATAGCAGCAGTACGATCCTATTTTGCACTGAGGGCAAGAAATCGAAGGATATAGAGCCTCCCCAAGAGCAATTGGGCGTTTCTTTAAGTATAGTAGATAAGAAAGCTCTATTGTAGGAGCGCTTTGGGTGAGCAATTTGGAGTGTTAATCCCTCTTCTGTGAGTGAAAAAGAGGAGAGAGAGCCACGCCAAGGGGGTGTATGTAGCTTGGTTGAGTCTGCAAAACGCACTTTCCACTCATCAGCCTTGAGTGCTCCGGCAGAAAGCAAAAGCACTATCATGCACCCTATATAGGCACCCAGCATAGAGGTTCTGCAAGTGTGTGCAATAGTCATTTCACTCAAAGTAAGTAAATTTGTAGCAATTGTAGGGGCTTACTGTAAGCTCACTGCGAAGATAAAACTAAAAACCGAGAAGAACAATGAAAATAGCAATAGTAGGAGCATCAGGTGCTGTAGGGCAGACCTTTATTGATTTGCTGAATGAGCGAAGCTTTCCGTGTGACGAGGTACGGCTCTTTGGGTCGTTCCGTAGCGCCGGACAGCAGTACCAAGTAATGGGGCAAAGCTGTGTAGTAGAGGAGCTACAAGATAATGATGCCTTTAAGGATATAGATATTGCATTCGTTTCTGCCGGTGGCGATACGTCACGTGCCTTTGCCTCTACCATCACTCGCTTTGGTACGCTGATGATTGATAATTCGTCTGCCTTTAGAATGGATGCCGAAGTTCCCCTTGTAGTGCCGGAGGTCAATCCCAAAGATGCTTTAACGCGCCCTAAACACATTATTGCCAATCCTAACTGCTCTACCATTCAAATGGTAGTTGCTTTGGATGCTCTAAATGCCATATCTCCCTTAACGCAAGTGCATGTCGCTACTTATCAAGCGGCAAGCGGAGCCGGCGCAATGGGCATGGCCGAGTTGGAGCAGCAAGTAAAGGACTATGCAGCCCAAAGCCCTCTGAAAGTAGCGAAGTTCTCTCAGCAACTACTTTTCAATGTAATCCCTCATATTGATGTATTTGCCGATGGAGATTATACCAAAGAGGAGCTGAAAATGTATCACGAGACTAAAAAGATCCTGCATAGTGAGGTTGCCGTGAGTGCTACTTGTGTACGTGTGCCGGTTATGCGCGCCCATAGTGAAGCTATTTGGGCAAAGGGCGAAAAGCCCATAAGTGTAGAGGCAGCGCGAAAGGCATTTGCCGAGAAGGAGGGTATTGTAGTGATAGATGAGGCTAAGCCTAACGGCTATCCGACTCCACTACCTATAGCCGGGCGCAACGAAGTTTTCGTGGGACGTATACGTCAAGATTTGGCAGATCCTACGGCTATTAATTTTTGGTGTGTAGCAGACCAGATACGCAAAGGTGCTGCGCTTAATGCCCTACAAATAGCTGAGTGGCTTATTGCCCATAAGGGTCTTTGATTATGCAAAAGAGTGATTATTCGCCTTCGCTGATTGAGTTCGTTACTGTGGCGGTACCCTTTTGTACTGCGCTACAACAAGCCGGTGCCTTAGCGAGGGAGGAGCTGCTAAACCGTTTACTGCACCTTTCTCCCTTACTCTATCTGAAGACGCTTATGCTCTGCGATGAGGCAGAAGAGAATAACGACCTGTTTGAAGCGGTGCCCGAAGCGGTTACCGAAGCGGCTTATGAAGAACTGAGAGAAAACCTCAAGCTGCTACTGGCAGAGCAAGATGAATTCCTCGAAGCACAAGGTGACGACATGCGCTACTCAGTGGAGCCGTTGCATGCCACTATTAGTGAGTGTCTGGCAGATGTGTATCAGCCTGTAGCCAATCTACTGGCTGTAGTAAATGAGGAAAATATCGTTGCCCTACCTGCGGCAGTAGCTACTTGCTGTGCTTTGTTTACTGAGTATTGGGGAGATCGTCTGCTGGCCGTCACACGAGCAATACATCGTGCGTTGTATTACCGGGAAGATGATCTTATGGACGACTTTGCCCCAAAACGTTCATCGGTAGACCTACTCCATCACCACCATACGGATGAGCAGGCAATCATAGATAATTTATTGAGAGACCATTCCTCCGGGGAATTGTAGGATAATGAGTTATAAAGCAACTATATCGAAAGAGGAGCTAAATGCCTTGGAGGAAGAGGCACATTTCAACGGACAAATCAAAATAGTTGATACCCGCCCGAAGGCTGCGGCTGCCATGCGTTATCTCAATCGGCAGCGTATAGTTGGGATTGATACAGAAACGAAGCCGAGTTTTAAGAAGGGCGTGCAGAATGATGTGGCCTTAGTACAAATTGCTACTTTAGAGCGAGCCTATCTTTTTAGAGTCAATTTGATCGGCTTTACCCCTGCGATGATTCGTTTTTTAGAGACCCCCGATATACTGAAAGTGGGACTAAGTCTGAGAGATGATTGTCGCGCCATACGACGCAAGCATAGTATCACCCCACAAGGCTTTGTGGAGCTTCAGCAGTTATGTCCTGCCTACGGAATAAAAGAGCTTGGACTGAAAAATATTTATGCCATTATTTTTGGCAAACGAATGAATAAGAGCTCGCGCCTGACAAACTGGGAAATGAAGGAGTTGCCTCAGAAAGCAATCGACTATGCAGCTCTGGATGCCTCGTCGTGCCTTGAGATTTACAATGAACTAAAAAAGCAACCCACCCCCTCCATTCATCGCTTCGGATTGCTCAGCTTGTAATCTCGGTTACCCACTTAGAAAGGCTCAAAAAAAGATTCCTATGTTTTGTTTGAAACATAGGAATCTTTTATTTCAAAAGTATAGATGTTTTAATTCATAGATCAGAACCTTTTAAGTAGGTGCTTACCGACGGCGCGCCGCGAAAAAGCCACGCATAAGGGCTGCCGCCTCGTCCGCCAGCAATCCGCTCTCTACAATAGCTTTGGGGTGCTCAATGCCTGTTTGAAAACGTTTGTACCCGGCTTTTGTATCCTCTGCACCAAAGACGATACGACCGATCTGACTCCATCGAAGTGCTCCCATACACATAACACATGGTTCAATGGTTACGTAAAGCGTGCATTGAGGCAAATACTTACTACGAAAGTGTAGGGAAGCAGCAGAAAGTGCAATCATCTCGGCATGGGCGGATATATCGCAGAGTCGCTCCACCATGTTGTGCGCCGAAGCAATGACGCTTTTACCATCTGTAATTACTGCGCCAATAGGGATCTCTCCCTCATCAAAAGCAAGTTGTGCCTCCTCCAAGGCACGGCGCATAAAACGCTCATCCAGACTACTGAAGCTCGGGGTCATCTAAATAGTGCGATAGTGTGTCAATTAATTGCTTTCCACCCAGATTTCGCGCTATGATACACCCATTACGATCCAATAAGATAGCTTCGGGGATAAACATTACATTGTACTGTTGGGCAGCCTTTCGCTCCTCATCTAATAGCTGAGGCCAATTGAGTACGAGCTTTTGCCGCATTATACGCAGCTCTTCCAACGAGCCGCCTATATGTATGCCAATTATGTCCAACTTCTCAGTGGAATATTTACCGGCGAGTTTATTGAGCAGAGCCATTTGGGTTATGCAGGGCTTGCACCAAGAGGCCCAAAAATCTAAAATGGTATATTTTCCCTTCCCCGCATACTTAGATAGTTTGACCGGATGCCCATGCGAGTCCACCAGTTCAACGTCAGTAAAGAGAGCTCCCTCTCTCGTCAACATCTCACGTATAGCGGCTTTTCGTAGCTCTATGATATGTCTGTTTTGAGTAATTTTAGGACCGAGATCCTTCATAACCTCATTGATATTGAGCGAGGGGATTGAGTTGGAACGCACTAAAATAGCAGCCAAAGCCTCCACGCCCACCAAATCATCGGGGTGGACTTGGAGCGTCTTCTCAGAGCGCTCAACAATGGCATTTTGCATACAGAAGTAGAGGCTATCTAGCCTACTCAAGGGAACCGGACTCTCGAGAGCCTCCAACGAGAGCTTGCGCAACTCCGAGTAATAGTAGCCCTCTATCGAATCACAATCATATAAGTATTGGCCTAAATCCTCGTTGAGCAGAGTGCCCTTGGCACTAAAATCTTTCAAATCGACGGTGAGCTTTGTATTCGGCTCCACGATTGCCAAGGAAACATAATGTGCATGCGGTGCACGCACTACAATGCGTAGTGGCTCACATTCGTATTGTGGTGAATACTTACCGCTAAATCTGAATTTACTATCCCGAATTATAGCACTGTCGATAGGGCCTAAGTGCTCGTTCTCTAAGTACACTCTTACACCCTCAAATGTAAGTGCACCGGGAGCTGTACCTTTTATTTCCCAGCACTGCTTGCGGTAATGAATAGACCAAAGTGAGGCTCCTGCAATCAATAGAATACAAATTGCAGTAAGGATTAGATTTTGCTTGTGAACTTTGCGCATCTTGAAGGGTCCTAATTGCGAATTATCGGGTCAGAAGTGCAGTTAACTCCTTTACCCCTTCGGAGGCTCCTTTGGATATGTACGTAATCTTGTTCTCCAACGATACAGTTACCGGCTTGGGATCAATTACATAGATTGGACATTCCCGCGGAGCATAATAGAGCAGTCCGGCTGCCGGATAGACCACAAGAGAGGTACCAATAACTGCCAGTATATCGGCTTTTTGCACCTCTTGGGCAGCTACACTAATCATGGGTACCGCTTCACCAAACCATACAATAAAGGGACGTAACTGGTGTCCATCGGGCGCTAAGTCCCCTATGTGCAGATCGGGATTCTTCGGATCTACAGGGTAGGTCTTATATTCGTTGGCCACACTTCGATTCTTCATCAGTTCGCCATGTAGATGTATCACCTTGCTGCTCCCGGCACGCTCGTGCAGATCGTCTACATTTTGTGTGATGATGGTTACATCGTACTGCTTTTCCAACTCAGCTAAGCCTATGTGTCCCGGATTGGGTTGGCAATCGGTATAGGCATGGCGGCGCTCATTGTAGAAATTGAGTACCAACTCGGGATTGCGCTCAAAGCCCTCTATGGAAGCGACATCTTCCACCGGGTAGTTTTCCCATAATCCATCACTATCACGGAAGGTTGAGATACCACTTTCGGCACTCATACCGGCACCTGTAAGTACAACAATTTTTTTCATGGCCTTGGCTTATTTGAGGTTATAAAACAAGGGAGTACCCACACTCTGTGTAACAACAAATTGCACAGAAAGGGTCCTCCCTTAGTAGAAATTTAATTAGGGGATGAGGCGTTCAATTAGCTCATCAGATGCCAAATAAGGCATAGTGATATGATACCCGTCGGCATGCGTTTGATTGAATGTGCGACAGGTTTCCATAGCGTTTTCGTTGCGCGCCCAGGAACGACGAGCCACACCGCCCATTACGTCCCAAGTCATGGCACTCTTAAGGATTTCATCCACGCGCTCACTTCCATCAAGCACCATGCCGAAGCCTCCATTTATGGCTTTACCGATGCCTACGCCACCGCCATTATGCAAAGCGACTAAGCTCATACCGCGCGCTGCATTACCGGCATAGCACTGTACCGCCATATCCGCCATAACGTTACTACCATCGCGTATATTGGCGGTTTCGCGGAAAGGCGAATCGGTACCGCTTACATCGTGATGGTCTCGTCCCAGCATGATAGGTCCTACCTCACCGTTGCGTACCATTTCGTTGAAACGAAGTGCTATATCCAAACGGCCCTGGGCATCCTGATAGAGAATACGTGCTTGTGTACCCACAACGAGCTGATTCTTTTCAGCATCGCGGATCCAAATGTAGTTGTCCCTATCCTGTTCGCGGCGATCGGGATTGATGCATTCCATTGCAGCTACGTCTGTTTTGTGCAAATCTTCGGACTTATTGCTCAAGCAAACCCAGCGGAACGGCCCGTAACCATAGTCAAACAGCTCAGGCCCCATAATATCTTCCACGTAGCTGGGCCAAATGAAGCCTTCCTTATCATCCACACCGTTGCGGAGGATTTCCTTTACTCCGGAGTCGTAAACGGCTTTCATAAAGGCATTACCATAGTCAAAGAAGTAGGTACCTTTAGCCACCAATTTACGAATTGCTTCAAAATGACGCTTAAGGCTCTTATCCACTTCCTTATGGAAGCGTTCGCGATCTTCCTTAAGCATCTTGGTACGTTCCTCAAAATTGAGTGAAACGGGGCAATAACCGCCTTCGTACGCAGCGTGGCAGCTGGTTTGGTCGCTCAACAGATCGATATGTATATTCTTTTCGAGGCAGTATTCAAGCAGATCAACCACATTACCGTGATAAGCTATGGAGCATGTTTCGCCCTTCTTTTGTGCTTGTAGAGCCAATTCGGTAGCTTCTTCAAGCGTCTGAGCTACATGCTTTACCCAACCTTGTCCGTAACGTGTATCGATACGGGATTGGTCCACTTCTGCTACAATGCTTACCGCTCCGGCAATATCCGCAGCTTTGGGCTGAGCACCGCTCATACCACCCAATCCACTGGACACAAAGAGCTTGCCGCTGAGATTACCTCCGGTAGGTATATGGAGTACCTTACGCCCGGCATTGAGCAATGTGTTAAACGTACCGTGTACAATACCCTGCGGACCTATATACATCCATCCGCCGGCGGTCATCTGCCCATAGTTGGCAACGCCCATCTGTGCGGCAATTTCCCAATCTTCGATATTGTCGTACAGACCTACCATCATTGAGTTGGTAATGATTACACGAGGCGCATTGGGATTAGACTTGAATAAGCCCAGCGGATGCCCGCTTTCCATCACCAAAGTAGTGTCGTCGGTCAACTCTTCCAGGTAACGGATAATGAGGCGATACTGGAGCCAATTCTGACAAACTTGCCCGGTTTCCCCATAAGTAACCAATTCGTACGGATAAAGGGCTACATCAAAGGCAAGATTATTGTGAATCATTACCTGAAACGCCTTACCGGCAAGGCACTTGCCTTTGTAGTCGTCAATGCTTGTAGCCTTAAGGTCACCGGCGGGACGATAACGATACCCATAGATCTTACCGCGTGTTTTAAGCTCTTCGAGAAGCTCGGGAGCCATTTTTTCGTGCAGTGAAGTGGGTATATAGCGCAAAGCATTACGCAGCGCAATACGAGTCTGGGACTTGGTTAGACGGTACCCTCTATCGGGAGCGCGACGAATTCCCTCTTGAAATGCAGGATACTCGGGTAGCTCCTCCGGCAATGTAAAGGTTGTAAACTTGTTGTTCATATCGGTCAGTAGTTTAATCAGTAATAATTGTATTCATCGGTATATCCCAATGATCATGTGCAATATAATCAAAAATACGAAAGCGGAAGGTAGTACCTATAAGGTATGCCTTGGTAAGGGGGAGGAAGCGATCGTAATAGGCCTTGCCACGCCCCAAGCGAATACCCTCTTTGGTAAAAGCCATGCCCGGTACAATTATAAGCTCTAAGCGCATCGGATCAATACAGTGTGCTTTCTCTTCTGTCGGCTCGTTGATGCCGTACTTACCCTCGCTAAGCTCTTCTTCCCCTTTGTAGTGGTAAAAAGCGATATCATCGCCTTCTACACGCGGTAGGTAGAGACTCTTTAGAGTAGCATATTTGTTGAGCAGCTCTTGGAGGTCAGGTTCATCAGGGAGAGCATGGTACAAAGCGATATGATCCGCCTGCTGAAAGTGCTTATCCGCCTCTATGGCTTGGCAGATTCGCTGCGAAGCGGTGGAGCGGGCTTCCCGACTTAGATACTGCTTATTCAGCTCTTTTACCTGGCGACGTAAGGTTATCTTATCCATTCTTATACCTCTATTTGCTTCTTCAGCACCTCTATAGCAGCAGCAATAGTAGTGTCGTCTTTGTAATATATGCAATAGAACCCTTCCGTGCCCAAAATAAACTGGGCTATCTGCGCAAAAAGGACGCGCTCCAGCTGTGGAGCAGCCTCCTGCAGCAGAATAGTACGCTGCTGTATGCCCTGTTTGGCTGCATAGCTTGCCAGCGAATGAATGAGTGTGCCCTTCTGTCGGAGATAATCAGCTATCTCTTGAGGAGAATGCAAAGAGGATAGCGCCTTGCGATTAGTATCTGCATAACGAAAAGCAAACTCGGAGATCAGTCCGGACTCAATGAGGCGCAAGTAGTAGGAATTAGAATGCGTGCTATCCGCTGCTACAAATACATCAGGCATTACGCCATATCCCCCATAGACTACACGACCACCATCAGTGGTATATTGGGGAGCTTCACTGAATAGCGTACTATCTACCGCATAAGCCTCTCCTGCATTCATTCTATCCAATAAGTCACGGCTATATTCGTCTTTATCCCCCATGGTGTACTCTTTCTGTATAGAGCGTCCACTCGGTGTGTAGTAGCGGGCTATCGTAAGGCGTATTTGGCTACTGTCGGGGAGGAAGAAGGGGCGCTGTACCAATCCTTTACCAAAGGTACGTCTGCCGACGATGGTTGCCCTATCGTGATCCTGCATAGCCGCAGCGAAAACCTCACTACTGCTGGCCGAAAGCTCGTTTACTAAAATGGTAAGCGGTAGATCGGGAAACATTCCGCGGCCGTTAGCTATATACTCCTCTTTGGGATAGGCTTTTCCCTCATTGTACACAATCATTTGCCCTTTAGCGAGAAATTCATTGGCCACCTCTATTGCCGGCTCTAAATAGCCTCCTGCATTATCACGCAGATCTATTACAAGCGCTTTCATATTCTCTTTGAGCAACTTGGCGACACAGGTAATGAACTCGCTGTAAGTGCTTCGTGACCACCCGTTGATGCGGATCAATCCGACCTCGGGAGCAACCATATAACTCACATCGATACTTTGGATAGGCACCTCATCGCGAGTTACCGGTATATTGAGGCTTTTGCCACTTCGAAGTATGGATAGGTCAACCACCGAACCACGTTTGCCTTTTAGTCGCTTCTGAATGTCTTCTGAGGAGAGTTCATCTAAGAGACTTTCGCCATCTGCAGCCATAATACGGTCGCCATTCTGCAGCCCGGCGCGCTCAGCCGGTCCCCCCATTATAACATTTACAACCACAGGAGTATCGATGAGCGTATTGAACGATATGCCGACACCATAGAAAGCTCCATCTAAGCGTTGCATATCTATTTCGCTCTCTTCTCGTGTGAGATAGGTGGAGTGAGGATCCAGATTGTTTAGTAGATGTGGAATAAGACTCTCTTCCAAATCATCAATATCAACCTTATCTACATAGTTTTCCTTAATGATATTGATGGTTCGTTGCAAGTCATTCTTTGCTCTATTGCGCTTAACGCTCATCAAGAGTAGTGTTAAGCCAATACCCAATAGAAAGGCAATAAGAGCCACTATGCCAAATCGCCATTTTGCTGAGGCTCCGTTTCTTTTGTTCATATTCTTTTAGTTACTCCTTTTCACTCTGTTCGATGGGAAGACAGACCACCTCTATTCCGGCTCTTTGTAGTAGCTCAATGCCGTCTTTTAGCCTATATTCATCATCGTAAACGACACGTTTTATTTTGCTCTGAATGATCAGTTTAGCACACTCTAAGCAGGGAGATGCCGTGATGTAAATAGTAGCGCCACTGCTATCATTGGTGCTAGCTGCAACCTTAGTAATAGCATTTGCCTCAGCATGAAGCACATAGGGTTTGGTAATACCGGTCTCATCTTCGCAGATATTTTCAAATCCCGAGGGGGTACCATTATATCCATCCGAGATGATCATATTGTCCTTAACTATCAAAGCCCCTACCTGCCGGCGTTGACAATACGAGTTCTCTGCCCATATGCGGGCCATCCGTAGGTATCTCCTATCTATTTCTAATAGTTTTTCTTTACTCTTTACCATCGGTTGTATTTACTTCCAAAAATCTTTTCATTCCTGATGATTGGATCATTCGATATCCCTCTTGTGAAGTGCTATCAGTAACCAAAAGTAAGCATTCTACCTCATTCCATGCCTCACATAGTTGCAGAGCGCGCTCACTGCCTAAGGTCATTGAAGCCGTGGCTAATGCATCTGCTATGGCACAGTTGGGGGCAATAATGGTGGCACTTAGGACATCACTTTCAATCGGACGACCGGATAGGGGGTCTATAGTATGTGCATAGCGGGAGCCATCGGGACGCACTTTGTAGTTGTGATAATTGCCGCTTGTAGCCATTCCTCCTTTTCCCGTAAGATGTAAAACGCAGGCTAACTCATCGGAGGCTAATCCTAAGGTGTCGAATATAGGCTTACTTACCCCTACACGCCATGGTACCCTTTCGGGATTAAGCCCGGCAAAGGCTATTTCTCCTCCTATCTCAACCAGGTAGTTTTCAGAGGCATTGTCGGAGAGTGCTTTAGCCACCAAATCGGATGCGTAGCCTTTGGCAATAGAAGCCATATCCAAGCGTATCCGAGGATCTGCCTTGTAGAGCGTATCCCCTTGAATGCGCACCTTGGTATATCCCACAAACTGACGAATACTGTCCAATGCCTCCTCCGGCACATTTCCCTCAGGCCAGGCAGATGGTTCAAAGCCAAAACCCCAAGCATTCACAAAAGGACCTACAGTAATGTCATACCTACCTCCGGTAGCCTCAGAAACCTTTAGGGCACTCTCAAAAAGCACTCTAAAAATACTGTCTATCTGATGAGGCTGATTATGGTTGATCTTATACAATAGCGTACCCTCTTCAAACGGATTGGCCACATTGTTAAGCTCGTGCAAAGCCTTATCAATCGGCTCGTCCAAAGGTCGGTCGGAGCTATACTTTATATCGTAAAAGGTATGAAAAGCCTCGCCTTGATTGAAGTAAAAGTCTACTTTACTTTTGCCCTTTGTGCAACTGAGAGCAATGAGCAGTAGCGAGAGGGCTATACCCACAGAGGTAAAACGGAAGCGCTTCTTATCGTTCATGGCTACAATTCCTCTTTGATATTGTACTGATTTCTATTGAGCGCATTGCGAGATAAAATCTCTCCGATAAAACCAGCGGTGAAAAGCTGTGTGCCAATAATCATGGCTGTAATAGCGATGAAAAAGTACACTCTGTCGGTTACCAAAGGCGCAGCTACGCCTCGAGTGAGAGCGACTAACTTGATGACAAAAACCACTATTAGAGCAATGATCCCGATTAGAAAAATAATGCTTCCCCAAAAGCCGAAAAAGTGCATGGGTCTACGCCCGAATCGAGACATAAACCATAGTGTGAGCAGATCCAAGTATCCATGAAAGAACCGATTAATGCCAAACTTAGAGTGCCCATAAGTGCGTGGTGCATGCTTTACCTCTTTTTCTCCGATTCGTGCGTAACCGGCTTCCTTTGCCATAATCGGTATGTAGCGGTGCATATCGTTGTACAGCTCAATAGACTTAATTACTTCCTGCCTATACACCTTTATACCGCAGTTGAAGTCATGTAGATTGTGTATGCCGGATACACGTCGTGCTGTAGCATTGAATAGCTTGGAGGGGAGGTTCTTAGTTAGCTTAGGGTCATATCTCGTTTTTTTCCATCCGCTTACCAAATCTAAGTTTTCCTCATAGATCATACGACACATAGCGGGTAGCTCTTCGGGAGCATCCTGCAGATCGGCATCCATCGTAGCAACGAGTCGCCCCGCAGCTTTGGTAAAGCCACATTGCAAGGCAGCACTCTTTCCATTGTTGCGCACAAAGCGAAGGGCTTTTATACGCTCCGGATAGGCTGCATGCAGCGACTTAATGACCGACCAGCTATTGTCCGTACTGCCATCGTCTATATAGATCACCTCGTAGCACATTTCAGCCGCCTTCATAGTAGCCTCAATGCGTTCCTGTAAAAAAGGCAGTGACTCCGCTTCGTTTAGTAGCGGAATCACTATAGATAAATCGTATGGAAACTGTTTCTCTTGCAACATTAGTTCTTTTCAGCTGGAACGCCGGGTATGATGCTGCCCTTGCTAATTTCTTTGATACCTCCCAATGCACTTAAAATACCGGTTGCTTCATAGGGCAGATAAACAAGTTTTGCCTTATTTCCTTCGCTTAAGGAAGAAAGGGTTTCCAAATAGCGAATAGCGATGAGGTATTTCGTAGGATCGGCACCTGAGGCTGATAGCGCCTCTGTGATACGGTTAATGGCAGACGCTTCTCCCTCTGCACGAAGTATTTTACTCTGTCGTTCTGCCTCAGCAGCTAATATTTCCGCCTGCTTAAGTCCTTCCGCATGATTGATTGAAGACTGCATTTTCCCTTCTGACTCACGAATAGCAGCCTCTTTCTGACCCTCTGCAGTTAATATTTGAGCTCGCTTATCACGCTCAGCACGCATTTGCTTTTCCATAGCATCGCGGATATCGCGTGGCGGATTGATATCTTGCAGCTCAATACGGTTCACTTTTACACCCCACTTATTGGTGGCTTCATCAAGTATGTCGCGGAGCTTACTATTGATCGTATCGCGACTGGTGAGTGTCTCATCCAAATCCATTTCACCGATCACGTTACGCAGACTCGTTTGTGTCAGCATCTCAATAGCTATGGGGAGGTTGGATATCTCGTACATAGCACGAGTGGGATCTACTATCTGAAAGTATAGTACCGCATTGATCTCTGTGACTACATTGTCGCGTGTAATCACACTTTGGCGATCAAAGTCGTACACGGTTTCGCGTAAATCAATTCGTGTTACGGGCACCACCCTAACCAATAAATCGCCTTTTATGTTGCGCGTGGTATAGCGCCACATCATGGAGCGCGGTTTATCAATAAAGGGGAAGATAATATTCACCCCACTTGAGAGCGTCTTTTCATAGCGGCCTAAGCGCTCAATGACCATAGTTTCGGACTGTTGCACAATGATCAGCCCCTTGGCTACTATAAAGATAACCAATAGGACGATGACGGTCACAGTGATGAATGTTGCTGTCATAGGGATATGAGTTTATAGGTATTGTTAATTTTCAGTTGTATTTGATTGAGCCTCAGGATAGGGGGCAACGACAAGTACAATACTCTCATTGTCTGTGACGATGATTCTCTCCCCTACGTTGAACTTCTCTTCCGAGGTAGTTGCTTTTGCCGGCCATTCGTCTCCATCAATGGCCACACGGCCGATGCCATCAATGCCGTCTATTTCTTTCACGACCAAGGCGGTGCGACCCTTTAGGGCATCCATTCCGGTAGGAAGAGACCCATCTTTGTCAGTGGCAGGGTGCAGTTTGCCGGCTAATTTACGTTTGCGCAATCCCCTATTCAATAAGGGACGGAGGAGAAACAGGGTAGCAAAGGAACCTACTGCAAAGCAAAAGACTTGCCAGAAGGGTCCGGCCCCGAGAAAGCTAGCCACACAAGCCAGCAAAGCACCTATTCCAAAGCAGCAGACTACGAAGCCCGGAGTAAATAGCTCCGCCAGCAAAAGTAGTAGTCCGGCTACTAACCAAAAATACGCACCGTTCATGTTTTACTTACACAAATGTCACTGTGCAAATATACCGAAATGATATCAAAATGCGGTTATATTTCGTTGTCTCACTTAAGATGAATACCGTCAGGCATATTTTCCTCATTCGGTAGAGGTGCTTGTGACGATTTACGAGAAAAAATGGTTTGATAAATCAGTCGCATATCGCCCCAAAAAGTGTGATGCTGCACATATTCCATATTTAAGGCGATTTTTTTAGGCATAATGACCTCTTTGAAGTATCTCTCCGGATCATCCACCATGCCGAGTATGGCATTCTCATTACGGAAATAAATAGAGGCAATGCCGGTTATACCGGGTCGAACGGTAAGAATAGGCTCGTAGAGATCGGGATATAGCTCCACTTGCTGGCGCACTAAGGGGCGTGGCCCCACAATACTCATATCGCCTCGAAGTACATTGTACAATTGTGGCAATTCATCTATTTTGTAGTGCCGGATGAAGCGTCCTATACGCGTGATGCGTGGATCCTCTTCGCCTACAGTAATAAGCTGGCCCTTAACCCACGTCTGGGACCGCATAGACCTAAACTTATAGAGTACAAAATCCTTGTTGTAGCGCCCGACTCGTTTTTGTTTGAAAATGGCTCCGCCTTTCGAATCCAGGCAAATAAGTATGATACACACCAACAACAGGGGGGATAGAATAATCAACCCCATACTGCTTGTGACGATATCGAACACTCTTTTCATTTATTTCGTGGTGTGTTTGTGCTCTTTACTCGCTTCCTTTTGCAAAGATAACTATTTTACATTGTCAGAGGCATTACGCAACGGCTTGCACCTGCCTATTTAGTTTAACAAACGTTCAACCCCTTCATTTTATTGTAACAAAGAGGCTCCGCAAAAAGTATATATATTTGAATGAATAGGTATAGATCTTTACCGCAATAGGTATATATCTTTCCGATGAAAGGTATATATCTTTTGCAAAAGGGGGTAAAAGCTATTTGAAAGAGAAACGAATAGTTCCGAAAGGAACGTATTTAGCGATTGCGCAAAAGACGTAATGCCTCTTTGCGGTCAGCGGGTACTTTACGGCTTTCACAAGCCTTGCGAATGGCAAGCAGACGGGTCTTATTCGGCAGTTTTCCCTCTTCTATATAGGGCAATGTAAGTTCGTATTGTTGCGTGAGAGCCTCGGCAAAGAACCAGGCGACCGCCATCCGTAAATAATACACATCAGTTACTTCGGACGAATCTTCCGGAGCCGCTTTTGCAGCCCAATCGAGAAAGCAGGGGTCAAAACAGTTGTAACGGGAACTTTCCATCAGAGCAACGAGCGCGGTGCGGCGTGTGTAAACGGTATCCGCAGCAAGCCATCGCCTTATCGCATCGTGACAAAGAGCCGGCTCGCGCCACATTGTTTTTGCCGACAAAGCATCCGTAACGCACCAATTGTCTGCAAAGGGGAGAAAGCGGTCCAGTAGCTCTATCTGACGCGCTGCGTTAGGCTCCAAGCCGATCAGCATCATATGCAGCAAATCCTCTTCCACATATGCGTGCGGAAGTTCCTCAAGAAAGCTGTAACACAACGTCTTATCCGATTTATAGATAGCACGCGCCGTTGCCCTCAGTAGAGGAATTCGAACGCCGATGATCCGTTCGGAATCAATAGTTGGCAGTAGTTTTGCGGCAAAGCGTTGTACCGATTCGTCCTGTAAGGAGAAGAGTTTTTCCCGAATGGCATCCATAGGCTATCTGCCCTCTTCAATTCTACCGCTACCGAGGCATATCGTGCAGTCGGGATCGTACACAACGGCAAACTGACCGGGAGCAATGCCCTGTATGCGCTGTTCGCTCACAATATGGTACACATCCCCCTCCTTTGCCAGCGTGGCTCGGAAGAACTCCGGCGTATGACGCACCTTAAGCGACACGGGTAGGGGATTGGGGCAACCGGCAGTAAAGGGGTTTTCAGTAATAAAATGGAAATCACGGCACCAAATCTCATATCCGTATTGCGTTTCCGGATCGTAACCGCGGCTCACATATAGGATATTGGCGGGGCAATCTTTACGAACCACAAACCAGGGACCTCCGCTCAGGCCCAGGCCTTTACGCTGTCCGATGGTATGAAACCAAAAGCCGTCGTGCTCGCCAATCTTATTACCCGTTTCAAATTCGATGATATCGCCCTTTTTCTTCCCTAAGTACTTCTCCAAGAAATCGTTATAGTTGATTTTCCCGAGGAAGCATATTCCCTGACTATCTTTACGATGCGCATTGGGCAGATGCTCCTCTTCTGCAATGGCACGTACCTGACTTTTGTCCAATGTGCCTATCGGAAAGAGAATTTTGGATATTTGTTTCAGATTGATTTGAGCGAGGAAATCGGTCTGATCCTTAACCGGATCGGGTGCTGTTCCTAAGTAAACTTTGCCGTTTCGCACTACCGTGGAGGCGTAATGCCCCGATGCGATGTAATCAAAGGCATATCCGTATCGCTCCTCAAAAACCCCAAATTTGATAAAACGATTACACATTACATCGGGATTGGGCGTGAGTCCGCGCTTAACGCTATCAATCGTATAGGAAACTACACGCTCCCAATACGCTTCGTTAAGGTCAACTTCCTCATATTCAAGCCCATACTTACGGGCAATCAGAGCCACCATCTCAATATCTTCTTCCCGAGTGCAATCGGTGAAACCCTCATCCTTCATCCCGATATTTATATAGAAAAGCTTGGGACGAAAGCCGGCGCGAACCAGCAAAGCACATGCCACTGCGCTATCCACACCGCCCGAAGCGAGCAGCGCTATGGATACGCTCCGATCCAAAGCATCAATGTACGGCGATAGCGGATAGGACAACATCACTCGTATTACCGATTTCGCGCGCCTTTACATCCGCTTGGGCATATCGATACCCAACAGATACATAGCACGTTTAATAGTATCAGCGACTGCGGCACTTAAGGCAAGTCGGGCAGCACGTAGAGTGTCATTTTCTTCACGAAGCACACTATAGTCGTGGTAGAAGCTGTTGTATTGCTTCACTAAATCATACACCCAGTTTGCAATGGCAGCAGGGTTATAGGCATTAGCTGCATCGCTAACTGCGTCCGGATAGGCTGCTAAGGTAAGTATCAACTTTCTTTCGCTCTCGTTGAAGTCTGTTTGCAGCCAGTTTATCTGTTGGTCAGAGGCTTCTGCACGCTCCAGCAGCGAGCAAATACGGGCATAGGCATATTGAATAAACGAGGCAGTATTCCCATTAAAGTCAATTGACTCCTTGGGGTTAAATACCATATTCTTTCGCGGATCAACCTTCAGTATGAAGTATTTCAGTGCACCTAAGCCTACCTTTTCGGCTATGTCATTTACCTCATCTTCAGGCAAATCCTTTGCCCTTCCGGCTTCCAATGCTATCTCTTTTGCACGAGATACCATCTCTTCCATTAAATCATCCGCATCAACTACCGTACCCTCACGACTTTTCATCTTGCCATCGGGCAACTCCACCATTCCGTAGCTGAAGTGGTAGAGGCTCTTTCCGAATGAGAAGCCAAGCTCATCCAGCAGTTGAGAGAGTACCTTAAAGTGATACTCCTGTTCATTACCCACCACGTAAACCATCTTGTCAATGGGGAAGTCTTGGTAGCGCATTTTAGCGGTGCCTACATCTTGGGTCATGTACACAGTGGTACCATCGGCACGAATGAGCAACTTCTCATCCATCCCTTTGGAGGTTAGATCGTACCAAATCGAACCATCGTCATGCTGCTGCAAGATACCTTTCTTAAGCCCACGAAGCACCTCTTCTTTGCCTATAAGATAGGTATCGCTTTCGTAGTATATTTTATCGAAATCTACTCCCAGACGCTTGTAGGTGGCATCAAAGCCATCGTAAACCCATTGATTCATCATGTGCCAAAGCGTGCGTACCTCTTTGTCTCCGCTTTCCCATTTGCGAAGCATTTCGCGGGCTTCCTGCATAAGGGGTGAGCGTTGTTCCGCTTGCTCTTTGGAATACCCCTGTGCCTCCAATTCCTTTACTTCTGCCTTAAAATGCTTATCGAAAAGCACATAATAGTCTCCTACTAAGTGGTCACCCTTCTTACCACTTGACTCGGGCGTTTCGCCATTTCCCCACTTTTGCCACGCCAGCATTGACTTACAGATGTGGATGCCACGGTCATTTACGATATTTGTTTTAACTACTCTGTTTCCCGTCTCGGTAAGAATCCGGGCAATGCTAAAGCCTAATAGATTGTTGCGCACGTGCCCAAGGTGGAGCGGTTTGTTGGTATTGGGCGAGGAGTATTCAACCATTACAAGCGGAGAGCTGCTGCTGACTTCTTTAGCACCATACCGCTTGTCTTCTATAATGGTGTGAAGCATATCGGCATGCCATTGATGCTTCATAGTAAGGTTAAGAAATCCCTTTACCACTTCAAAGCCGTCTACAGCCGGATAAGCAGCCTGCAGTGCTTCCCCTAAAATTTGTGCTGTCTCCTCCGGTTTCTTGCGACTCATTTTAAGGAGTGGGAAAACTACATAGGTCCAGTCACCCGTAAATTCATCTCGGGTGCGTTGCAGGGTTATATCGGCAGGCGTGGTCGTAGCGCCGAATGATTGGTTGATAGTCGCAGATAATGCGGTCTTAAGTTCTGCTATGGGATTACTCATAATCTACTTGCGCTTATATTATAAAATGGGTGCACATTGCACGAAACAATGGACACCCACTAAAAGTTCACTCTTGTGATGATATACTACCTATCGCCAACTGCTACTATGCATTACCAATAGAGGCGTATTCGCATGGAAGAGCATCCTGCGCGCCATGCCGGGATTGAAGAGACGTGCAAATAGGTTGCGCCGATAGGTGTTAACGACAAGCATACCTATTTTCTTTTCTTCAATAAAGGCCTGTAGTGCTTCGCTGAAGTCACCATCTTGTAGCATGCTAAATGATATCTCTTGATCCGGATAGTGCTGTTTGTGATAAGCCAAGATTGCCTTTAGCTCTGTTTCGCTCCATTCCTCCATTTTCTTAGATATATTGAAAATGTAGTACTTCGGATGGATTGGCTTCATGAGACTCATCATTCGATCAAACAAGACTAAGTCACGTTGATCAAAACCTGTAGCCACACCCACATTCTCTATATTGGATAGGTCTGTGATAGCTACTTCTTCGGGCACCACCAATACAGGGACCTTTGCACTATCTATTACTTCTGCGGCCACAGAACCGATCAACTCCCCGTTGCGTCGCGATTTACCACGAGTTCCCATAACAATAGCTACGGGAGGCTTCTCCTTAGCAAGAGTGAGGATAACCTCATCAGGTGCTCCATCCTTCAAAAGCGTATCAAAAGGAACATCGGGTAAGGTTCCCTCCTTAATCTGACGGCGAAGCTCTTCTTTGAGCTGCGTCATTTTGGCATCGGCTTTGCCGGCTTCTCGCTTTATATTAAGCTCAGAAGCAGCTTGATAGCCGGTTATGTCGCCCGTGAACATAGGAGCTGCCGTAAAGAACTGAGAGAAGTATGCATTTACGATAAGTACGCTCAGGTTTCGCCTTTGAGCAAAGTAGAAGCCCACACTACATACCGTAGGAGTATAGTCCGAAAAGTCTACCGGAATAAGTACATAAGGAGAATCCGCATGTATGGCTCCTTGTACCTTTCGATCTACCCAATTGAGTTCGGAATATACCTCATCGCGCATCCAATCAGTTTCTTCGATCAGGCTGAGCGCACGAGGTAAATCTTTTTCTTTGATTCGCACTCGCACACCGGCGGAAACCACCGGAAGAAGTTGATTTACGTTATGCAAAGATGCCTCAATGCCGGCATCTTGAAGCAGTGTTTGCAGAATTTGTGCTTTTTCGTAACTATGTATAGCCAAGGTTACGAGCGTGTCGCCTGAGCCTTTACTCTTTCCTTCCTTCATACGATCCTCCCCTTCGTCTATTCGTTATCTGTGAATAATAGATCTATGTGCTCCCTGCTGCTCTTGCAGGGATCCGTTCGTACTCCCGCCGCTTTGGGGCTATGTGATTAGTCCTCCTTTTTGTCTTCTTTATTGAGACCTAACGAAGCAAGTAAATCCTCCGGCAAATCTACGGCCATCTCTAATGCTTTGTCAAGTATGGTGGTGTCACCTATTTCGACGATTCCCCCATCGGGTCCCGGCTGTAGGTGTATGCCGGCACTTCGTCCGTTGGTATAGTGAGTGCCTCCAAAATAATTGCGTACAGTTTCTGCATCAATTCCCAGCTCATCGGCTATACGTTGAGTGGCTCCATCGGGTAGGGCATCTTTGATGCGGCGTAATTCGTTGAAAGTGATGTTTTTTGTCATGATTTATTCGCTTTTACTATTCCTATTTTTATGGCTTACGCCTATCTATATCTTCTACCTCAAAGATAAAGTTTAATTTTCAATCAGACAAATATTTTTTCTTCTTTTTTACAATATGCCTAATGTACTTGCTTTGTTTGTTTACTCTTTTTATTTCTCTATTCTCAAGCGGTACACTCTCGTGGCAGTAACACCGAGCAATGTTTCCGATACATAGTGAATCTTGATTCCTTGTCTTGTGGGGATAATACTTATATTTGTAAGCATAAAAATTAGAAACAAAACAATGCAAGCCGGTAGAGCTAAGTATGACCAGCTTCCCATGGGGAAAATGAGCATGGGACTTACTCCTAAGGAGCGATTAAAACAGTTTATAAGCTATTGCGAGCTTACACAGCGTCAGTTTGTCGGTAAGGCACAGATCTCTCTGAGTGTGCTACAAGGTGCCGGGCACACGCTTTCTACCCTCTCTGTGCATAGAATAAGCAAAGCTTTCCCCGAGCTTAATGTGGGGTGGCTACTTACCGGAGAGGGTGAAATGCTAAAGAATGACTTTTTGTCTTTATTCCCCAGTGCCCCCACAGTACCGCTCTTCTCCATAGCTTCTATCGGATGTCCGCTCAGCGATTTTATTGCCAATGCGGAGCGTAACCGGTGTGAGCAGGTGATTACCCCGATACCTCGTGCAGAGGTTGCTATGAGTGTGAAAGATAATAGTATGGAGCCTGATTTCCCTGCTGCATCTATCGTATATGCCCGGCTTGTAGACCATAATAAGTTTCTGACTTGGGGCACTCCTTATTTGATCGATACTGTAAGTGGGGTGCACTTTCGTCTATTAGGACCCGGGGAGGATAAGGAACATGTGCGTGCTCTGTCGATCAATCACGATCCTATTTATGCCGCTCTTGATATAAAAAAAGAGGATATTCGCGGGCTTTACGTTGTATTGGCTTCGCTTGTCCTCTGTTAGAAAAGTGACGAGTAGCTAAATAGAGCAAGCGATCTCTCGAAAGACTACTGTTTGTTAATTTAATTCCTTTAATGTCAGACGCTCATCTCTTTGTAGGAGCAAAAGAGTATATTTGTCGGAGAATAACAATTGAAGATTACCAAAACGATGAGAAGAACTATAATCTCCCTGCTTACCGGGCTGTGGATACTGCTAAGTGCCGTTTCTGTATGGGGGCAGCAGAAAAAGGCGCAATACATTAAGCTACCGGTTGCCTTTTATAACCTTGAAAATCTGTTTGATACCATTCAGAGTTCGCCACGTGATAATGAATTTATCCCGACCGGGAAAAATGCTTGGACGAGCGAACGGTACATGCAAAAAATATCCAATATGGCACGAGTTATTTCCGGAATAGGCGGAAGTGGACCAGTGATCATAGGAGTTTCGGAAGTAGAGAACAGAGGAGTATTAGAGGATCTGGTGCGGGATGAGCAGTTGGCTCCCCTCAATTATAGCATCGTGCACTACGACTCGCCCGACTACAGAGGTATTGACTGTGCTATTCTGTACAATCCGAAAGTATTTAATGTAGTCTCTACCGGTATAAAGCCCGTAAAAATGCCCGACAATCCCAACTTTCTCACTCGTGATATCGTTTTTGCTACGGGCACCATAGCAGGAGAAGTATTCCATATCATTGTAGGGCACTGGCCTTCTCGTGCCGGCGGTGAGGTACCCAGTATTCCTAAGCGAATGCAAGCAGCGCTAACCATGAAGAGCGTGGCAGACTCGCTTCTTGCGGCTTATCCGAATAGTAACACGATTATGATGGGAGACTTTAATGATGATCCTGTCTCTCCCTCTGTACGAGATGGATTAGAAGTAAAGGATTATCCCGACAATGTGGGCTACATGGAGTACTATACGCCTATGCTGAGGCTCTACAATCAGGGGCAGGGAACTCTTGCCTATCGTGATGTATGGAACCTGTTTGATATCATGGTAGTTAATGGCGCATTATTAGGGGATGATATTTCTACATTCAAGCTACTGAAGGATCCTGAAACCCAAAATATGGCCTTCATTTACAAAAAGAACTTTATGCTGCAACAGAGCGGTCGCTACAAAGGCTACCCCCTTCGTACCATGGTGGCCGGTCAGTATCGCGGAGGATATTCGGATCACTTCCCTGTATACCTCTATCTGGTAAAGGAAATAAAGCGATAGGTGTCTATAGAGTCCTCGCCTTGCTCATGCTTCGGGAGGATGATTAAATATTTTTCTTTCAAAAGAATCGGGGAGCCACACTATAGAGTGCAACTCCCCGATTCCATTAAAAAACACTTTATTATTATGAATCTCTTTTTTTGATTAGCGCTTATGATTTCTTTTTGGTGACAAACCCCCAAATCCAGAGTACTACCAATGCACCCACTACGGCTACTATCAGGCTGCGGAAATTGAAGCCCGTAGCCGAGGCACCACCAAATATGCTAAAGATCCAACCTCCCACTACTGCGCCTACAATACCTAAAAGCAAGGTAGTGAGCCAACCGCCCCCCTGTTTGCCGGGACGGATCCACTTAGCAATTCCTCCGGCAACGAGGCCTAAAGCAATCCATGATATAACTTCCCAAAATCCCATATTCCTTTTACTACTATTTGTGATACTTCGTTAGGGGTCCTATAGTTCTCACCTTTTTGGCACCCCTGTAGCACAAATATAACAATATTTTCTAACCCGCTGAGGATAGTTCGTACTATAGAATGATCGTAAACAGAAAGATCACTATCTTTGCAAAGAGAATGTCAACAGAAAACATTTAGCACGTAGCTATGGAAATAGTAATGATCAAAGGGCGCGAAATACTTGATTCGCGCGGAAATCCAACAGTAGAGGTTGAGGTAGAGCTGAGCGACGGAGTTATAGGTCGTGCCTCAGTACCCAGTGGAGCATCCACCGGAGAGCATGAAGCTGTAGAGCTTCGTGATGGAAATAAGCAGCGCTACGGAGGAAAGGGAGTTGAGAAAGCGGTAGAGAACGTAAATAATATCATTGCACCGGCTCTCTTCGGCATGTGTGTGTTTGAACAGCGTGCCATAGACCATAAAATGATCGATTTGGATGGTACGCCCAATAAGTCAAACTTGGGTGCCAATGCAATATTAGGGGTTTCTCTTGCCGTAGCACAAGCCGCAGCACGCGAACTTGGGTTGCCGCTTTATCGCTACTTGGGCGGAGTGAATGGACATGTACTGCCCATCCCGATGATGAATATCATCAACGGAGGTTCGCACAGTGATGCGCCTATAGCCTTCCAAGAGTTTATGATCCGTCCTGTAGGGGCTACTTCATTCCGTGAAGGGCTTCGTATGGGGGCAGAAGTATTCCACGCTTTGAAGTCGGTGCTCAAAGCACGCGGGCTGAGTACAGCTGTGGGCGATGAAGGTGGGTTTGCGCCTAACTTAGAAGGTACAGAAGATGCTCTTCGCAGTATTATTGAGGCTATTAAGGCAGCCGGATACGAGCCGGGTAAGGATGTGCGTATCGCATTAGATTGCGCAGCCAGTGAATTCTTTGATGGCACAACCTATGACTACACGAAATTTGAGGGAGAAGGTGGCGCTAAGCGTTCTATCGCTGAGCAGATTGCATACCTCAAACAGTTGGTAGAGCAGTTCCCCATTGACTCCATTGAAGATGGTATGGGTGAAAACGACTGGGAAGGTTGGGCACTCCTAACTAAGGAATTAGGCAATAAGATTCAGCTGGTGGGTGACGACCTCTTCGTAACTAATGTAGAATATCTGCGTAAAGGTATTGCTACACACTGTGCCAACTCAATCCTTATTAAAGTAAATCAGATCGGAACCCTCAGCGAAACTCTCGACGCAATAGACTTAGCACACCGTCACGGCTATACCGCTGTAGTATCGCATCGTAGTGGTGAAACTGAAGATACTTCTATTGCAGATATTGCTGTAGCCACCAATGCCGGTCAGATCAAAACAGGTTCATTGAGCCGTACAGACCGTATCGCTAAGTACAATCAGCTTCTTCGCATTGAGGAAGAATTGGACGAAGAAGCTCGCTACGGGTATCATCGTGTAACTGAATAACTAAACAGTACTTTCAATTTATATCGCCTTGGGTCGCACTATTACGTATAGTGCGGTCCGAGGCTCTCTTTTTGTGGTTCTCCATCTAATATATGGCAGAAAATCTATTCTGTCTCAATAACGCCAATAATCAGGGCTGACGCATTATATATAGACGATTGCAAAAGTCAACAGTCTCATAAAGAGCAGATCGGGCACCTGCTACCGCATAGTAGGTATCTATCACTAACACTGCATATTAGATGAAGCATTATCTTTGTCTCCACAGGGCATCTAAGCCCATCCATAGACTCAAACAAAAGACCATACAGCTATGAGTATTACCTACAGAGTGGCAGCCTCGATAGTGAGACTCCTAAACATCAAGAAGCTCTTTAGAATGTCAGAAGCAAAGATCCTCGCCTTTGCGACTAAGCAATCTAATAAGTTCAGACTTCGGCTAGATCAATTCAAGAACTATCACTACTCCATAGAGGAGGTCGATGGTTTTAAGTGTGTCAAGCTACAGGCGACTCCTAAGCCCGCTGCAAAAGCTGTCCTGCTACTTTATGGCGGAGGATATGTCACGCCACCAGATGCGAGAGACTTCAAGATAGCCAAGAGAATTGTCGATCAGACGGGGAGCGATGTGTGGTTTTTCCTTTACCCCCTTATTGTGGAGCAAACACTCGAGGTGACCTTTGAGAAGACGCATCAGCTCTATCGGCGTATGCTCGAGCAGTACGCTCCTGAGCAAATATCGATCTTAGGCTTCTCCTCAGGAGCTTGTCTCGCTATCGGGATAGGACAATACAATAATGAGCAGCACCAGCAGCTACCTAGCCCCAGACAAATCATAGCGGTCTCTCCCGGAGGCATTCCCCTCTCGCTTTGTGAGGGACATGAAGACATAGCAGACGAAGATGCAGACTTCATCGCCTCTTTGAAGACTCTCTCGGCGCAAGACATAATCGTCGACTACCATTACTTCGGCACCGTAGCCTCGATAATGAACCGACACAAGCGACTGCCTGACTATATGATCAACAGCTGCGTAGGCGACTTCTCGCACTTTCCCAAGACTTACCTCTACTATGGGTCGCACGAGTGTCTCTACGCTTGCGCTCCCTACTATAAGCGTGCATTCGTCCAGTATGGGGTCCCCTATGAGATACATATCGGTGAGGGACTGTGCCACTGCTATCCGCTCTTCCGCTTCTTTCCAGAGGGACGTAAGGCTCAGGACGAAATCATCAATCGCCTAAGATAAGCGTAGCGCACCTTCCCAAGCGAATGGGAGTCTTACGAGGGAGCTTTGCAAAACCCGCTTAGCAGGAAAGGAGTTTCTGTCCAAAAGCATTCGCACTTCCTTCTGTAAAGATTAAAGTCGGGCTCTTCGGAATTAACCAAGAACCCTATATGTCGCTATGGGCAATGGTAGTCAGCGACAGGCGGTGCCACATGCTAATGCGATCGGATCAACTTGAAATCTTCTGGTCCGTCTGTCAGGCTAGAGATATAGAAGGAGGTCTCGCTGGTGGACTTATCCGTCTTCTTGTCCGTCCGTACTCTTGTCATCATATGGATACTTTTGAGCCCGTCCC